>JAEEGL010390511.1_pt1 | contig 49388 bp, 40 predicted proteins | sample 9134231 | NCBI WGS metagenome assembly JAEEGL01 (sample SAMN16246548, study PRJNA631951) | gut metagenome | biome: gut microbiome; feature: rumen; material: fiber-attached | host: Bos | place: Iran: Karaj | collected 2018-10 | reverse complement strand
GTCATGAATATCGGTCCAAGAAATAAGATCTCTCAAGCGAGAAAACATAGAAGACACTCTACTTGGAAGACAATCAACTTAAAGAAGTTGACTAATAAATATCAAACTACAAAATGCCCTCAATGTGGAGCTAATATGCTTACTCATAGAGTTTGTCCAGTTTGTGGTTATTATAAATGAAAACAAGTGATAACTATCAAGACTAAATCTAAAAATGATGTAATTGACGCATAATTTAGTCTTTAGAATACTACCCTACTTAGTCTTAAGTGGGGTTTATTTTTACTCAGTTTTACTACAAGTATTAAATGATGGATAAAGCAATCAAAAAATTTTGACTTGTCTGTTTATGATTAGCTAGCCTGTGTCTAGTTGGTTGTTTTCATGTGCCTAATCAAGATTGGCTACCAAATAAAAATAAAATTGATACTTGAAATATTCAGAAAGATACTGAAATGCAACAAGCCGTAGATTCATTTATGGAATGAATTGATATAATCTCTTCTCAACGAGATGAATCGAAAAAGGATGAAGATAAAATAGTTGATACTGGGGATTTTGAAAACATCAAAACATGAGGAATGGTTAATGATGAAAATGAAGCTCAAGAAATAGAAAATATTGTTTCTGAATAATCCTAATTGAAAAGATATAAGAAAAAAGCTGTTTCAAGTCATGAATCAGCTTTTTAATATTCTTTATCGATGGAGAAAATAATAAATTAGACTCAAACTTATTATCCAAATAAAAACTATCAGCCAAAATTTCCATAAAAATTTTCATTTGACGGTTTTATGATGCCACAGTGTCATTCATATAATAGCTCATATAAATCATCATACTGCACAAAGAATAATTAACTCTTTTTCACTTATCCTCCATTTATGTTTTATAGACTTCCGTTTGTCTATTCATCGAATGATAAATGTAGCGATATTGATAACCAATAAGTATATTATAACTATATTTTGGATCATAATATTATTTATTTATAAATATTATCTAGTAGTGTAATAATATTTTACTTAAAATAAAGATTGATTTTTTGTTTGTATTCGTTATAGTTATGGTCTGCGTTAAATAAAAATATATAAATTTAATTTTATGGCAAAATCTGATTTTTTAAAGGGCTGGAGGGGAAACACAGTAACTCCAGGAGCTCAAAACAAATGGACAATGGCTGAAGGGAGTTCTTTGTCTGAATGCGAAAGAAATGCCCTTAAAAGTGGACGTATTGTCAGTCATGACAAAATCACCTCTCTAAAAAAATTGTTCGTTATGGACGAGCAGGGTTACCTTTGGTCAATCATTGTTAAAAGTGACGATGTAAAAAGGATGGTTTCAAACCTTTCTAATGTTGGATTCGAAACTATCTTGTAACTCGTTTCCCAAATCTGGTTAAGACTGCTGCCCTAACAATTTGATTATTAGTATCTTTTAATCGAACTGTTAGGGTTTTTTTTATTTGTCGTTATTTAAATATTTATCGAATATTCAGTTAACAAGTTTTGGAGAACCTGCGTCTGAATATCTTTTACAGAGTTCAATCATTTCATTAATTAAGATTTCTTTTGGCGTGTGAAAAAGTTGAGATTCCGTGTATCATAATAGAAAAATTGCTTGATCTACAATATCCATTTCCTCGTAATGAAAGCTTTCAGCATAGTTATTTACCATTTCTCTAGTAGAATTTACATATTTTTCAAAATTTCACATCATTTTAAGAACATAGTCTACATCAATATCCTTTTCATCCCATTTATCAAAAAAATTCTTGAGATAATATGGCATATCATCTTCTCATTGTTCTGAAAGGATCTGTTGTACGCACTCTTTGAGCTGTTTTCATTCATCTTTGGATTTGTCGTAAAGTTTCTGTACATCTGCTAGAAATTCTTCAGTGAAAAATGAATCGTGAGCATTTCATAAAAATGGAGAAGTTTGTTTTTTTTCTTCAGCTTTTTCTTCTTTTTCTACATGGTTCAATGATGTTTGAAATGTAGAATAAAAGCAATATTGATATAAATAAGAAAGTACAAACTTTCTTGCATTAATTCTTTGATGTACATCTACCATTTAGATTTTTCTTTGTATATAAATTAGATGTTTTTGAATTGATAAAGCTCAATTCAATTAATCATATCGCTTTTTACATCGTTGTTTAACTCGTTTGACTGAACAATAAGAACTTTATCATCCAATGAAATATTTCATTTAAAGATAATTCTAATCATTTCTTTTCAGATTCTCTTGAGATTTTCATAGTTGAATGATTGAGAAATTTTATATCATTTCAATCATCGTACAATGTTTAGAAACCTATATGTGTGAGTAGATTTTGTAAAAGTAATAATAGGAACTGCTGGATTTAAAGATGCAATTCTAGCTGCCGTATATCCATTTTCAGTGAAACATACGATTGCTCTAATATCTAATTCTTGAGTAATTCTATATGCATTAAAAATGATATAGTCTCTAATTTCAAAATCTTTTTCATCAAAGCGAGCAGGATTCTTAGGTTCATATTTTAATTCTAAATTTTCTAGGGTTGTTTCTAACTTTTCTATTGCATCAAAAACTTCTTCTTCAATAATCATTGGTTCTAAGCATACTCCATCTATACATTGTCAGCATCGATGTTGAAGTTGTTCATCTTGACTAAATGGATATTCTGACTGAGATGTACGACAAGCATAATTCATTAAAACAGGAACTCCTTTTCATCTAATATACTGAACTAAATCATCTAAACTTTCTTCCTCTGTTAGAAGTGAGTCGATAAAATCTGCGACTAAAATAATTCCGTCTGCTACTTCCACAATTTCTTGTAGATTATCTAGTCACTTTCTTGTTTCTATTTTCGCAAAAACTTTCATATCTTCATTATTTTTTTCTTTAAGGAACTCCTTTGTTGCTTTAATATGTTCGGCAGAATAACATGCAGATATGGAGATAATATGAACTCAATATTCTAGTCCTCGTAAAATATCTTTTTCATCTCTTTCTAATAAGGTCTCAATTGGTTCTTCATTGTGTTCTAATAAGCATCTATCGTATTGGAAAATATGTTTTTCCTTTGCCTGTGTTACTGTACATTCTACAGCATCTTCAATATTTTTCTCAACCTTTAGCACTACTCATGACTGTACAAACTTTATTTCACTTCAAATGGAAATTAAGTCCATATCTGGGTAATCTATATAGATTTTATTTTGATTTTCTTGAGTATACTCTGAATATTCTACTACTACCTTTTGTCATTCTTTTACAGAAAAATTTCCAATATTTTTAATTCTAACTTCATTTCATTTTGTTTCTAAAATTACTGTCTTGCTGTTATCAAGTTTCATCAATGTATCTATATATTTCTTATTATTATCATCAAAACCACGGGAAAGCGTAAGAGTAAAAGCATCTACCATATTTATAATTTTACTCAAAACTGTTTCCTTTGCTAAAATTGGACTAACACTAGCTATAATCTTTGTAAAACGAAAGTTATTCATACCCACACATATTTATATAAAATAAAACACTCCCCTATTTTATTTATCATCCACAACAACAAATCATCTTCTTTCTATTGTTCTCACTTCATTTCTATCATTAATCGCAATTACTCAATTTCTATCAGTTTGATATTTAATTAAGTTGTCTCCAACTAATAATGTTACGGTTGTTCTTTCATAGCCGTTAGGGAAAGCTATGAAAAGCTGACCTCATTTTTTTCATCCACTAATATCTGTTTTCACATCAAGTAATGGTAATTCATCAAACGTTCTAACTTTTATACTCATTCATAAAGTTTTTTCTAATTCAGTAATTGCTGATCATCATTTTCAAATTATTTTTCATTTTACGAATTCTGGGATGTATAATTCAATTCCTGCTCATTTCATCTTTACAACGAAATCACTATTTAGAATCGTTTTTAACTTCTTTTCAATCCCCTCCTTTGCAAAACTAGACATTCATCCTGATACTGCTGCTGTTTTTTCTTTCATCTCTGCTGTAATTGGCATTACCACTACTTGTTCTCAGAATGTATAAATTTCATATAAATCTTGCTTGCTAAGAAATGAATTTACAATAATTACTGGTCTAGAAAGGTCCTCACTTTGCATTCATTCTGGTACCTTTGCTGTAAGTGTAAGCTGTAAAATTTCTCAAATCTTTCACTTATCTATAAATATTACTGTATCAATTACTTGTGGGATAATTCACATTTCGATACAACCAATGAAACGCTGGATGCTATCCACTGGTTTTGTTGCATGAATTACTCATAACATTCCAATTCAAGTAAGTCTAAGATCTTTGTACAATTCAAAATCTGGTGTGTTTCTCACTTCATCGTAAACTGTGTAATCAGGTCTAGAAAGTAAAAGAATGTCTCTTACTTCATCATGTGTTCAGTGTGTAAAACTATACTGAACAACATCTTCATCTACCATCAAATCACGTGGTGATTCAATAGTCTTTATGATGTGATGATTTGCATGATAAACTTGTACTAAAGCCTGAACAAAAGTTGATTTACCGCTTCCAGGAGCTCATGAAACTAAGATTCACTTTGCATGATTTGTAAGTAAATCCATCACTTCTGGAGTTAAATCGTAATCTTCTATTGTCGTTTTCTTAACTGGGCGAACTGCTGTAATTTCAGTTGCATCAGAAAGCGGAGGGTAAACTATTACGATTCTGTATGGCCCGAGCTGCAAAACTTTGCTCAGTTTTCTATCTATTTCCAAATAATTTCATTTTTCGTTTGTTGCTTCATCAAATATTTGTTGTATTAAAGCATCCATTTCATCTTGTGTAATTATCTTTTTATCCATTACAGGATTTCGATCTCATGGGGTTCATTTCTTTCTCAAAATTGGACGATCTGCCTTAAGATGTAAAGACATTGTCATCTCATCAAAATAACTATCTAGAACATACGTTTTATCGCTTTTTATGGTTTCAGACATGTTTTAGCATAAACGAATTAAAACTAGATAAGTATATTCCTATTCTACTTAAAATACAAATTTTCAACAAAAAAATCAAATTTTTCGCTTCTCTTTTCTAGCAAAACTTATATGATATAGTGTATAAACAATTAAGCATATTCTATTTAGCAAAAAACTGATTTGTAAAATTATTCTAATTTTCGGCCACCTTATATATTGATTTTTTTTCAAATTTCAATATAAACTTTATTGTTGGGTGGAGTTTGTTTAATTGTTACCTATATTCTAAGATATGTTTTTTCATCTAATTTGAATAAAGGAAAAAAACTGAAAAAAATATGATTTGAATCTTTTGTTGCAATGATGAGATGAAGATTTTATCAGGAAATTTTTGGCGAATCGATGAGTTGTAATAGTTTCTATTACTGAGTATAAAGAAGATATTAAAAATTTTTGAAATATTGTAATTAGTCTAACATATAATAATTCGGATATTCAACTGATAGCTCAGTCAGAAGACTTGTCTGAAGAGATATTTTTTATAATTTCTTTGTGATTGAGACCATCTCGTGTGAACTTTATAGATAACCCACTTGCTGATGATCAAATGATGAATATGATTAATTCAGCGATTTTGGAGGCCGAAGAAGAAGATAAAAAGGTAAAAGAACAAGAAGAAATCGAAACTATAAAGGAAAAAAAGAAATACGAAGAGATGTGAATAAAAGATTGATTAAAAATACTCAATGCTAATATTGATTGTATAGAACAAGTATTAAAAGCTGGTGAATGAATTTTATCATGAAGTGAAATAAAAGAACTTGAAAATTATTCTTCAGAAATGAAAAAGATTAGGCTTTGAACTAATTTTAATAAAATGGCCTCTTTGGTTTTAGAAGCTCATGATTTATTAAAACATGCTGAAAAAGAAATTATTGATGCAAATGCTGAAAATGAGTTTCTAATAGATAGTAATAGTTCAGTAACAAATATTGATGTTTTGAAGGAATTTTTCCATTCTAATAAAATTATGGAGAGAGCGACTCTTCAACCAGCATCCCTAAGCACAACTGAACTTATTACTAATGCTGCATGAACAAAATTAATTTTGTTGAAGTTATTGTGAAATGATTTATCACATTCTTTTTCCAACTATTCGTTTGATGAACTTTTTGATGTAACACTGAAATTAATTGAATTTATCGTTATAGTTGCTACTGTGGTAGTCACATTATTATGGTTAATTGGTCCATTTGTATGACTAAATACGGCGTCTCTATATTTGTTACCTGCTATGTGATGGCTCTGATTGCTGCTTTACCTACTTCGTACCTTAAAATTTAAGTGACCTATAAGTAGTATTGCGTGCTTTGTAATATTAGCGTTAATTTATTGGCAATGATTAAAACTACTTCTTAATACTTTCGCATTATAGCCTTATTATTGATAACGGAATCTATACTAAATTTTACTCCTCATTTTCTAGTTCATCTTTAATTTTTGCAAGGAATTGTATTGCCTGAATTGGAGTCATATTATTCAAATCTGCCTGAGTTATAATTCTTTGAATTTTTTCATATTTATCTTGATACTTAGAATCATTGTTTTGGATTTCAAAAAGTGGTGTAGAAATTATTTGTGTATGTGAATTCGCATCTTGCTTAGTTTCAAATCATTTTAGAATTTCACGGGATAATTTGAGGATATCATCTGGAATTCAAGCAATTTTTGCAACATCTATTCAGTAACTCTTACTGGCTCATCCTTTTACTATTTTTTTCATGAATAGAACTTCTTTATCAGTTTCATACACACTAACTGAATAATTTTTCACTTCTGGGTACATCTTTTCTAACTTTATGAGTTCATGATAATGAGTTGCTATTAATGTTTTTGCTTTTATATGTTTAAGAACATATTGTAAAATGGCACTAGTTAGAGCCAATCAGTCATAAGTACTTGTTCCACGTCAAAGTTCGTCAAAAATTATAAAACTCTGACTAGTTGCGTTATTGAGAATATTAGAAACTTCTATCATTTCAGTCATGAATGTAGATTGATTCTTTGCTATCACATCTCAACTTCACACTCTGGCAAATATACCATCAACTAATCAAATTTTTGCGTTTGTTGCTGGAACATATAACCCACAATGCGCAAGAAGAACGATTAATGCCGATTGACGTAAAAATGTAGATTTTCATCACATATTGGGTCATGTGATAATATGAATCATTTCTTTCTCCTGGTTCTCTCTTTCTCAAATTGATAAATCGTTCGGAATAAATTGCTGATCTGTGGGTAAATATGCCTCGATTACTGGATGTCTTCATCACACGATTTCAATCAGATTTTTTTGATTCATCTCTGGTTGAATATATCTATTATCAAACGCAAACACGGCATGAGAACAAAATACATCCAATTCTGCAATCTTTTGAGCGAATGAAGAAATGTCAGCATTATTATCTCAGATTTTTTCTCACATTTCTTTAAGTAAAGTATTTTCAAGTCTTGTTAGTTTTTCACGAGCAGTGAGAATGTTTTCTTGTAATTTCTCAAGATAAGCAGAAGAATAACGCTGATTTCATTTCAATGTATTTCTACGATAAAGATTTAGTCTTTCATCTTCTTTATCTCCATTTCAAATTCATAACTTTTCTTCAAACTGGATAGAATCCTTTGTTGTAAGCTCAATAAAATATCATTGATTCATTACAAATTTCAATTTTACGTTTTGAACTCAACTTTCTTGAACTAAAAATTGTTGGTATTGCATCAACAAATCATCGCTGTGAAAAGCTACTTTTCTTAACTCATCTACTTCTTTATTCCGTCAATCTGCAATAAAATATTCTGAATCCATTACATCTTGATCGGATTTTAGCATTTTTTGAAGAGTTTTATGTAATGAGTTTAACTGAGATTCTTCGGCCGTTTGAAGTCAAAGCAATCTTAGCTCTTCAAGTAGAATTTTAGATTCTTCATTTCATCCAAAAAATAAATTCAGAGTAGATCTAAGTTTGAGAAATGGAATTGGATTAAGTTTCTTATAAAGAATTGAACTTGTAAGTTTCTGTAAATCATATGATTCACCTAACTTTTTGAGAATAAATTTGGAATAATCTATTTCTTGATAATGAGAAATCAGGTTTTGTCTTCTTTGGATTTCAGATAGGGAATTAATTGGATTTGCCAAATAATAATGCAAAAGTCTAGCTCAAGCACTCGTTTTCGTTTGATCTAGAATTCAGAATAATGAATATTGTTGATTATTTTCGTAACTAGAACTAAAGATTTCTAAATTTTTGATTGTAATCTCATCCATTAAAACAAATCATGTCTGAGCATGATATGAGATTTTGGAAATGTTAGCAATGTTTTGTTGTTGAACGTGTCTAATATAGTGGAGCAATAAAGTAATAGCTTGTAATCTTCACTCTCATACTGCTTGTCAGAAACTCGATAACGTTTGTACTTTTGCCATATTACAAAGAAAACTTTCAGGATCAACAGGCACTTCATAAACAGAAATTAGACACTGCAAATATTGCTGAATCGGAGTAGAAATGCTGTCTTTTTCAGGAAAATCTACATCTATAATTATTTCGCTTGGTGACAATGTTAAAATTCGTTTTTGGACATCTCATAAATTAGAAAAACTTTTGGTTTGATACTCTCCTAATGTAAAATCTCATCGTGCCAAATGATAATTTTTTCATGAACTAAGTTCTTTTCTAGTGATAGCAAGCATATAATTAAAATTCTTAGTTCATTCTTGAATATAAGTTCATGGGGTAATTATTTGAGTGATTTCACGTTGAACAAGTTTTCATGGTTTTGGATCTGTAATCTGTTCAGCAATTGCAACTTTATATCAATGTTGAATTAATTTTGGAATATATTTATCTATACTATGATGCGGAATTCATGCCATAGGGATTGGATTTTCTGCTGATTTGTTTTTAGAGGTAAGAACTAAATCTAATACATTATGACATATATTTGCATCCTCAAAAAAAACCTCATAAAAATCTCCTATACGAAAAAAAAGAATACAATCAGGATTCTGCTTTTTCATTTCTTGATACTGTTTCATTGCAGGAGTTAATTCCATTGATTTTTTCGAATTGAATGTGAATTTATAGTAAATTGAATTTAAGATTTTCTACTTGAAAAACAAGAATTTTTATCTTTGATTGATTTAATGTTTTATATTAATATAATTCCGTAGTAAACTTTTTAATATATAAAAGTTTATATATGAAGAAAAATCTGATTAGAATTTGAGTTTTCTTTTGAGTTTTCTTATCATGAATTGTTTTCTGATGGGATGGTTTTCATTTTATAAATAATCAAGTAAGTATTCCGTGGGTTTATAATCCTATTTCATGATTTTATGAACAAAAAAGCGAAGAAGAAATAGAAAAAGAATTTTTTGCAAATATGGATTATTATTCTGATACTTCATTTCAAAAATTCTTAGATGACAATCATCCACTATCACAAAATTATGAGGCAAATGATATAGTAAATATCAATTCAGATTTTACATCAAACAAATCTTCAAACTTTAAATTGCGCAAACAAGCTGCTGGGATGTTTGAGGGAATGGCGTGGGCCTTTTCAAATGCGTTCGGGTTTAAAGCTAAATTAACTATCAATTCTGCATGGAGATCCCAAAAATTTCAACGTCAACTCGCTGGCAATTGTTCTGTTTGACGCTGCGCAAAACCGGGGACAAGTGAACATGAGGCTGGATTGGCATTGGATTTATGAGTTAATGGATGAAATATTAAAGCATGAAGTGGAAAATATTATCAACGATTAGTGGATAATGCTTATAAATATGGATTTCATAATTCATATCAGAAGTGATTGGAGGTAGACGGGAAGATTGTAGAACCATGGCATTGGAGGTATGTTTGAATAGAATTGGCTACATATTTGCATGATAACAATCAGACTTTTGCAGAATATTTTTATGAAAACATTGAGTAAAAAAATTAATTATTAGAATTTTAGTTTTTATAATATGATATTAATATGAGTAAAAAACATGATGATCAGGATGTAAAAGATTTGGAAGAAATGCTCGAAGAAGTAAAATCTGACAAAGATAATGAAGAAATGATTGAAAAATTACAAGCAGAAATTAAAAAATTACAAGCACAGTTAGCAGAAAAAGATGAAATAGTAAAGAATGCTCAATTAGCATATCTTCGTGCAAAAAATGATATGGAAATGATTCAGCGTCAGTCGACTATGAAGGCTGAGTCTATGCATCAGGATCTGTTGATAAAAATTGTTAAAAAGCTTTTACCATTTGTTGAAGATTTACGTAAATCATTAGAGAATTTATCTGATGAAGATAAGGATTCTGCAATGTGAAAATGAATTCAAATGATACATGATAGGTTTGTTAAAGCATTAGAGGGTTTTAGTGTATTCCCTATTCCATCACTACATGAAGCTCCAGATACAATGATGCATGAACCAATTTGAATGCAACCAACTGAAAATAAGAAATTAAAATGAAAAATAATTCAGGTTTTTGAACAGGGTTTTTATTATCAGAAAGAAAATTGAGATAAAGTTACAATTTTCCCTAGTAAAGTGATAATTGGACAATAAAATTTTTACGAGCTTCCTATGATTTACATCTACATCTTCTTAATAAAAGGATGTTTTTTATATATTATTTTTTTCTTTTCTATTGGAAAAAACTTAAATTGAGATTTATAAAAAAGTGCTAGATTTTTTGACAAAAAAATAAGTTTTGATTATAATTATTTTAATTTATAAATAATAAAATATTTATGAAAAAAACAATATATGTGGTATTCTGAATCTTCATCATATGAATAATTATGGGAAATATAAGTTTTGTGTATGCTCAAACCGAAACAATTAAAGACCCAGTAAATGCGCTACAATATGGAATAATTAGAATAAAAGATCCAAATAATACATGAAAATGAATCACAATACTAGATAGGAATTTATGAGCTACGGCAACATGAGCTTGAATAGATGAAACAAGAGAATCCTTTTGATACTATTATCAATGGTGAAATAATTATGGATTTTCATCGGATTCAAATGCAACTATAATCAGTGGTAATGCTCAAGTAGATGCGAGTGAGTACTGACCAAACACAGAAAATTGATATTATTCGTATGGAACTTTTATTACATGACATAATGACTGGAGCAGTGAACGTAATGATAATTTGCGATGATGAGCAAACGATAGTAAATCAAATAATCGATGATTGGATTTAAATAATTCAAAAGATAGACAATGACCTTGTCCTAAGAATTACCATGTGCCTAGTATATGAGAATGGAGTAAACTTTTAGAATTTTGGGCGGCTGAATATGAGAACATATATTTATCTAGCGATAATGGTTTATATAAATTTGCATATAATGACCATGATGCTGCAGATGAATTTTATAATAGGTTTCTAATTCCCATAGCTGGATGGCGTGACAATAATACAAATATTAAGAATAATAAATTGTTACTTTGGTCTTCTTCGCCGATTAATACGACAGATGCATTTCGTTTATATTGAGAGTCAACAACAATCAATGCTCAATATATAAACAGACGTGCTGATGCTTTGCCTATTCGTTGTTTCTTCGATTCATATCGATTGCCTATAAAAATTACTTATGATGTGAACTGATGATATTGGGTTGATGAAGGAAATAAGGTTTTACAAAAAGTTATTACATATACTAGTGATAATGGTTCAGAATATTCATGAGATATTGAGCTATGAAAAGTAAAAAAAGACAACTGTTGAGATGGAGATAAATTATGTATGTTTTGATGATGGTATACATTAACTGGTGATGAATTATGGACGTGAAAGATATCTGAAGATATTACACTTTATGCAAAGTGGTTAACTTACGAAGATAAATCCATTACATTATCTTGAATAAATTTTAAAATAATGGATAGAAATTTATGAGCTGAAGACTCATGAACTGGAGAAGATGCCTTTGGATATTATCTTACTTGATGAGAAGATGACATACTATGTCCAGAATGATCCCACATCCCTAGTGCATGAGAATGGATATGAATTAAAAACTTGTTAGGTGAAGATTTTACTTCGAATTTGATACAAAATTTGTTAAATTTACCTTTTGCTGGTATGATTAAAGATAATGTAATGACAGATTGAGAAAATGGGTATTATCTAGCAAAAGATGGCAGTGAAATGAAATATGCAAAAATTAGTAATAATGGTATTGAAATTGAAAATCTAAATGGATGAGAAAAAGTTTCAGTTCGCTGTTTTAAGGATAATAATATATGAACTATTAAATTCCATAGTGAGTGATGAAATGATATCGCAGACGTAGAAACTGTAAGCTGGCGAGAAGAATGAGAGGACTTACAAAAACCAGAAAGAAGTAATAGTACCTTTGTATGATGGTTTGACCAAAATAATGTACAAATAGAGAAGAATATAAATTATAAAAATGAAGAGGACATTAATTTATATGCAAAATGGAAGTGTAAAGAATGATATCAAGAAAATGGCAATAAATGTGAAGAAATCTCTGAACACTCTGGAGGAAGTAGTGGATGAAGTAGTTGATGAGGTGGTGGGTGAACAGATAAAGGTTCAGTGATTCAGAGCTGAGCCAAGTGAAACGAACAATCCACAACATGACAAATAAATATCATTACTAAGGACAATTCTTCAACTGAAGTCTCAGTATGACAAGATAATAAAAGTAAAAATACAGAAGATGTTGTTAAAACCTTAAAATGACAATGAAGTTTCCCTAGAGAGTTTATCGATGCTTATAATTTTGCATATAAAAATTGAATAACTACAAAGTCATCAATTTATGAGGCTAAAATGTATTCTCCTATTACTAGGATTCAAATGGCAAAAATGCTATCAAAATATGCTATTAATGTACTATGAAAAGAACCCGATGTGTCAAAATGAGTGATAAAATTTGATGATGTTTCAAACAAATTAAATAAAGAATATGATGATGCTGTGACTCTCGCATATCAACTCTGAATTATGTGACAAAACATTAAAAATAATAAATTCAGACCAAATAGTCTATTAACAAGAGCTGAATTTGCTACTGCATTGTCTAGATTATTATATTGAACGGAAGATTGAAAAAGTAAGTACTATGAGACACACATGGTAAAACTACATAAAGAATGAATAATAAATAATATTGATCCAGATTTAATAGAAAAAAGATGATATGTAGTGATTGTTTTGATGAGAAGCTTAAATTAAATTTGTCATTTTAAAATAATATAACTTTTGAAAGTAGATATTTTGAAGAAAATTAGATTACTAATATATCATTTTTTTAATCGATTGTTTCAAAACATATAGTTAGCAGCTATCATTTCGCATAATTGTATTATGTGCTTATATATGGATACTTTTCTTTATTTATTTTTCATAATAAAAAATTAGTAGATAAATTTAATTATCTACTAATATTTTTTTATTTTAGACTTCAATTTTTGCGATTAAATTTTATTCCATAAAAACATGTTCTTAATTACTTTATATAAACAGATTATGCCAATACTAATATAATACAACATATCTCAATTCGTCAGTATTATTATAACAACATGTTCATGAATTACTGCTACATAAAGTAGTACCCTTACATTCTCACTCATCAACCTTATTTACTGTAGTACATAATTGTATATTACTTATATCATCTCCAGACTCTATTCGTCATCAATTTATATTACTAGCCGAATCACAAAGAACTCGATTTGATCATCATTCTACTTCTGTTTTTGCCATTAATACAAATCATCAATCAGGCGCTCAGTTTCTTTTCGCAACTAGATATCTATATTCTCATCATCCTGGACTACTAGTTCAAAGTCACTTACATACATTTCATGCTGTTGGATCTTTTGGTACTGATGTCATTCCCGCTGCTTTTATCTCTGTTTCTATATCTGATACGTCCATTCATTTATTACCAGTACTACAACCATTACTATCACAACCTGGCCATCTTCATTTATCTCACTGAGATGTTACGATTGCTGACTGTATCTGTGACAATGCTGTCTTACGTGATACATCTCTTGCTCTTCACTGTGCTGCTTGCATCCTTGGCATCAAAGCCGCAATTAAGATACCGATAATTACGATTACGATTAGCATTTCTACTAACGTAAATGCGTTGATTGTTCTTTTCTTCATTTGTTTGCAAAAAATTAAATATTTATATATTTGTGCTTATTTTAAATTTATTATTCAAGCAAGATATCTGATAGGTATAATTACCTATATAAAAAGGGGTCTATACCATACTATATAAGCCCCCTTTTCAATAAAAATCCTAGTATAATACAAGATATCTCAACTCATCTGTTGTGTCATAACAACATACTCATGTATTACTTCTACAAGATTGACCGACACATTCTCACTCTCATACCTTGTTTACTGTTGTACATAATGTTACTAAGCTTATATCATCACTTGACTGTAAATATCAGTGACCTGAATCAGTCGCACTACCACCACAAGTAACTCGATTTGATCATCATTCTACTTCTGTTTTTGCCATTAATGCAAATCATCAATCAGGTGCTCAGTTTCTTGTCGCAACTAGATATCTATATTCTCATCATCCTGGAGCAATACTAACATCTCAAAGTCAAGTACATGAATTTCATGCTGTTGGATCTTTTGGTACTGATGTCATTCATGCTGCTTTTATCTCTGTTTCTATTTTTGATACATCCATTCATTTATTACCAGTATTAGTACAACCATTACTATCACAACCTGGCCATCTTCATTTATCTCACTGAGATGTTACGATTGCTGACTGTACCTGTGACAATGCCGTCTTACGTGATACATCTCTTGCTCTTCACTGTGCTGCCTGCATCCTTGGCATCAAAGCTGCAATTAAGATACCGATAATTACGATTACGATTAGCATTTCTACTAATGTAAATGCGTTGATTGTTCTTTTCTTCATTTGTTTCTATAAAAAATAAAAAAGAAATTTAAATTAAACCGTATGTCATCATAAATTTATTTGTAAGTATTGCAAGTTGCTAATTAAACTTTACCTTGACAAAATAACTTCCTGATGTTGTTTTTTGGAGTATATCATTATGTTTCTACATCAACGCGTTTTACTACAACTTCATAAAAATCTAATGAAATGTCGCTCATTTACTTAGAAAATTCCTTATCATGATAGTGAAATACGATTTTAACTGGATTTTTTCTTCTCTAATAAATGCATCTATAGTATGTAATCAATCATCTTGACAACTTATTTTTATATTATGTTTTGGGTGTTAGATTAATTCAAAAAGTTTCTGATAAAATTATAAACATTTATTTTTTCATATTCATTTCTGTACTGAAACGAGTCATACTCATACTCAATTCCATTTTAAAATTACAAAACTTCATTCGTATTTACTTAGCCTATCATCCATTAAATCTCTTTTCTCCATTAGGAATTTAAATTGTTCATCAGTTATTTCTAGTACATTTTGAGTAGCTAAATGTCAGAATATTTGAGCGATTCATACGAGTGGAATCAATTTTTCTGTTTGATTTTTACTATCTTTTATGATTTTGAATATCGGAAGTCATATTTCTATATTTGAAATTATATCTTTAAAACCGTGTTGGATTAATTGTTTTGGAGCAATATTTACTGTATATTTTGAGACAAAAAAACCTAAATCTGAAATTGGAGTAATTCACCACGAAAAAAGATTTTCCCGGTAGTTTTTTTCAAGATCTTCGTGACAAATTATTTTCCTTTCATCTCAAAAAGATAAAGTTTTTCTAAATTTAGCTATTAAAAATCCTCAAGTTTGATGAATATGTGGCCATAATCTTGCTATTCTTTTAGCGTTTTCAGGCGATAAAATCTCGTTTCAACGCCAACTCGTAATTCAATTAGATTTTTCATCGATTGGAGCTTCTAATAATTCAATGTTATCTCAATATTGCTTTAATATTTCTGAAACCACATACTCGTTTTCTAATACATTTGTTGTGCATGTAGAATAAACCAATTCTCATCAAACCTTTAAAGATTTCAATCATGAGATAAGTAGCTTAATCTGTAGATCTGAAAGTTTTTTGCTTTTTTTTTCATTTCGTTGTCGTACTTTTTTATCAGATTTATATTGCATTCACTCTCATGAACACGGAGCATCTACTAAAACTTTATCAAAAGTTTCTGGTAGCTTATCTCATAATATACATCAATCTTTGTTAATTACTCAAACGTTATATATTCAACAACGATGTAAATTTGATTCAAGCGCTTTTTTTCTTCATTGGTCTATTTCATTGGAAATAAGAAATCAATCAACTAACCTATCGGCAATTTGAACAGATTTTCATCAAGGAGCTGCGCACATATCTAATATAATATCTCATGGCTTAATCCCTAATACTTGTACACTTAAACTGGCTGCCATTTCTTGAACATAAATCAATCCAGCTTGATGTAGGTAATGACTTCATAAACTGACAAATTTCAGATTTTCTTTTCTAGTAGCGAATAATACATCATTATATTTATTTCAGTTATAAGAAAAATCTGGTTCTGAAAGGTCTCGCTCTTGTGAAAGAATAGATTTAACAATATTATGTAGATCTGAACTATTATTTTTATATCAACGATGATCTAATATTTTGATACTTTTTTTGACTGGATTACTGTAACATTTTTCAAATTGAGAAAATTCTCATTCATTCAAAATTTCTTTTACCATATCTAAGTATGAAATATTTTTCATTGAATCAATTGAATTTAAATTGATAATTTTATATAGATTTATATTTGAAAAAAAAGTCTGAATAGATAGATTGAATTCGTGTAATATTTATATTATGTATTTGTACTAAAAAATGGTAGATGTAATTAAGTCTCAATCTTTAGCGAATAGGTATCGTCCTCAAACTTTTGATGAGATGATATGACAGCAACACATAATTTGAATTCTAAAAGCGAAGATGCAATCAAGCTCTTCTTCTTTACAAAATTATTTACTGTGTGGACCTCGCTGAACTTGAAAAACTACTTCTGCTAGAATTTTAGCAAAAGCCATAAATTGTTTGGATCCTCATGATGGGAATCCATGCAATAAGTGTGCTAACTGTGAATTAATAAACAGTTGAAAAACTACGGATTATATAGAAATAGATGCCGCTTCAAATACATGAGTAGATAACGTGCGTGAAGTAATAATTGACCAAACGGGTTATCAACCTGTTTCTTTGAAAAAGAAGATATATGTGATAGATGAAGTCCACATGCTTTCTACTGCAGCTTTCAATGCGTTACTTAAGACTATTGAAGAGCCTAGTGGAAATGTGTGCTTTATCTTGGCAACTACTGAATTACAAAAAGTGCCTCAAACTATAGTTTCTCGTGTACAAATTTTCAATTTCAAAAAAATTCCTCAAGATGAAATGATTACTCATTTAGAAAGTATTTGTAAGAGTGAATGATTTGACTTTGAGAACGAAGCTTTGGAATTAATTGCTACGATATCGGAGTGATGTGTTCGTGATGCAATAAAGTATTTGGACCAAGTAAGTGTTTTAGGAAAAATTTCTACTGAAAACGTGAGTCAATTCCTTTGAATATCTACTGATGCTACAATTAAATCATTCTTTGATGTTATTAAATCAAATGATAGGAATCAGATTTTTGAACAGATTGATAAGTTGGCTCAATGAACTGATTTACAGCAATTTGCGAAACAATGTATAGGATATATTGATGCTCATATAATTGAAGATACAGATTTTTACCTTAATGTCTCAGAAACCTTTTCTGAAATTATGCGCCAAGTAAGATTCTATCCATATCCTGCTGTATTATATAAGATAGCATTTAATAAGTATTTAAATTGACATGATGAAGAAATTCCTGTAAAACCAGGAAAGAAAGTTGAAAAAAAAGCCGAACATAAAATTGAGAAAAAAGAAGAAAAGATAGATACTCCAAGTGAAAAGAAAACCGATTTAGACTTGTGGGAACGTATAATAGATTGAATTCAATCTACATCGGCTAAGCAAGTTTTAAAAGACCATATGACTATTGATAAGGTGGCTGAAAATGAGGTAATTATAATCCATGATAATAATGAAATGGCAAAAACTATGTTTGAAAAAGAAAGTGAAGAAATTAAAGGTTTATTAGAAAAAGAATTAGGTAAGAAAGTAACTTTAAATATTCAATGAATGAGTAAAGAAAAATATTTCCAAAGATTAATGGGGATAAAAGATTAATTATACAAATTAGCAAAGCTTTTGTGGTGAATATCTACTGATTTTAAAAAAGTGGATTAATTTTTGATTTTTTTAGTAAATGTGGATATAATCGATTGTAAATTTATTTTTGACCAAAAAAAATGGAACAATTTAAAAAGCTATTGTTAATGTTTGGATTAATTTTAATTCCTTTATGTGGAATGGCATTAGCAGATGATTGTTTTGACACAGTTGTTGATAAAGATGGTAAAACTTTTTACATTGATCCGAATGATAAATATAGTGTTTTTGAAGACAGAGAAAAATTGGTTTCTCTTTATGGTGATAAACTAGAATGCTCCAACTCTAAAAAAGTTTATTCGAGTGATGAGTACATGGATCTCTTATTTGAGGATATTTCTGAAAATTACTGAAAAAATAAATCAACCCAAAGTACATGAACTACAGTTATTGAAATTATTTTGTCCATTATAGGATGTGTGGCAATGTGGAGAATATTTGATAAAGCATGAAAATCATGAATAGGCGCTATTATACCTATTTATAATCTCTATGAATTATCTGATATAGCTGGACTATCATGATTATTTAAAAAATCGTTTATTTCTTTAATAGCATGAATTATTTTATGTTTTTTTATACCAATAATTGGAGTGATACTAATATGAATATTTATTATTTATATATATGTCGTGAATTATAATGTAGCAAGAAATTTTTGACGATCTGTTTTTTCTTCTATACTATATGTAATATTTAATCCTATTGCAATTTTGATACTAGCTTTTTGAAATTATGAATATTATATGACTGAACAAAAAAATAAAATTCAAGATCAAATGATGAAAAGAGAGCTTGAAAATCTAGTACTTCAATGAATAAATGATAAAGATAGCATTAATCAAAATATGTGAAATAATAATGGACAAGTAAACACCGATTCTCAAAATGATGAAGTTAAAATCAAATACATAGATCCAAATGACATCAATTGATAAATGCCGACTATTTACCGTGTAATAAAAACATTTAATGGAATTTTTCATATAACTTTCATAATAAGAAAATTTTTTGAAGTTATGTAAAATTTATAATTGAAATATTAGAGATTAAAATTATAAGCTTATATTGTAATTTTTTAATTTTTTTACTCTCAAATAATATATTCACATGAAAAGATTCTGACTTTTGATTGTTGCTTGAATTGCAATAATCTTATCGTGATGCAGCGACAAAGAAGCATGCGCATGAGGTGCTTGCACCTTAAACAATGAGAATCCTGTAGAGGAAACTCAGATTGCAGTTAAAAATTCATTTTTCTGAAACAGAGAAAACTCAGCAGGTCGAGCTGTAGCCATGCAAAAACCATCAATTGATGAGATGGAAAATTATGATGCTATTTTGAGTGGATACTCAAAAGATTGGACAATGGATTATACACTCACAAGTGAAGACCTAAGAATCCTAAATCAATGTCTATGACAAGAATGGGCAAAAAACATGAAAAAGTTTGATATATATTGATGATATTGAGGACATTCGCGCTATGATAATATGTTTTCAAAAGATGAATTAAAAGAATGAAATGTACTTACTCTAACATGAACTTATAAATTTGATGATTCTAACTTGACCTTGACTGATGAAGAAAAGGAAGTATTAGCTAAAAAATGATGGACAATAGTTCCTACTGATAGAATTGAAAATCTAAGTGAGATGATTCTTTCTTATGATGAAGATATGGTTGAATTTAATGTAAGTAGTCCATATTGAAGTCCTGAGGAATGGACATATATTTATAATAAAATTGCGTGAGATAATTCAAAATTTGAAAGAAATCCTGCAAGCAGCATTTTAATTACAAATGATTTACTTTTACATTCTTTCCATAAATTGTTTGATAATACTTTAAAATATTATGAAGAAACTGTTTCTAGAGATACAGTAAAAGATTTGAGTCAAAATTTGTTCGAGAGATTTTCTAATTTAGCAAAAAATGAAACCGATGAAAATCTAAAAGAAACTTATGAGTTCTTAGCAGCTTATCGATCTGTGCCAGCAGCGATTTTAGTTAATAAAGATAAACTTTCTGTTGAACCATATTTTGATGAAAAGAAATGAGAATGGAATGATTGATTAGTTAAAGATGATGAAGAACTAAAAGATATAATCAGAGAAAATGCTAAACAATATTTTTCAGAATTAGATTCTACTGACCAAGAGTTGATGTCTGGTATTTTAGAACAGATTTTTACAGCTAACGAAACTGTTATTGATCCATTCTTATCTAGTTATAGTCCCGATTTTGTAGCCATAAATCAAATTATGCAGGATTATACTCAATTTGCTCCACGTTCACATTATACTGATAATGCTCAATTAAAAACTTATTTCATGGCCATGAAATGGTTGATGAGAGAAAAATTCTATTTCGGTGATGATAAATTAGTGGATGCTGCTTTGGTTATGGTTAATAATATCACTGATGAAGATACTGTTAAACTTTGAGAATTATCTACTAAAATTAAGAAATTGATTTGATGAGATGATGATTTGACTTTGGAAAGTTTGACTAATTGGATGAAAGAAAATAGAATTAACAATATTGATGCTATTAAGAATATCACAGAAGAACAAAAATCAGAATTATTCAAACTCGTTCCACAAAAGATTCAATCCACTGCTTATGTCACTGATGCTCCAATGGAAATCACTTCAGATGAAGCAAAAGATATGACTGCAGGATTTGTATTCTTTGGAGAAAAATTCACACTTGATAGTTATATATTTGATTTGATGACTGCTGGTAGTGCGGAAGAAGAGTACGCTTATATGCCAAATAAACAAACTGCATTAATCGTGCCTGATATATTAGAAAACAATTCTGATGCTGCTGAAATGGTTGATCTTTGGATGAATGCTGGAATTGCAAAATGAGACGTTTTGGAGACTGCTGAATTTACTCAATATTCTAGTTATAATGAAGTAAAGGAAAATGCGATTGAAAAATTAAAAAAAGAATTAAATGAAACAAGTGTGTTAGATACAATATATCATAAATGGATTGATATGATAGGATACTTAATTAATGAAGCTGAAGAAAATGCTCCATATTTTAAATTAGATCCTGTTTATAGATTAAAGAATTTGGTTACTTATATGGGTTCTTATACTGAATTGAAACACGATACATTACTTTATGTTAAGCAAAATTATGCTGAAATGTGATGAGGTGGTGAGTGAGATTGTTCAATTGAAGTAGATCCTCCACTTTTGCCTGTACCTAAGTGATATATTGAAGCTGATATTGATGTATTGAATAAGTTAATAGAATTAAATAATGAAACAAAAGATGATTTCTCTGAACTTGATAATTCAGTGTTAGCGAATTTCGTTGCATTTGATGAATTATTGAACAAAATGAAATCAATATTAGAACAACAAATGAAGAATGAAGTAATTAGTGATGATGACTTTGAATATATGAGAACTGCATTTGATAAATTGGCTCAAATTACTTTCCCATTCTGAGATGCTGTAACTCAAAAAGAAATGAGAGCTGCTTTAATTGCTGATATTTTCACTTCTGAAGGATGAAATCCTTTATATGAAGCTGTTGGAAGACCTGCATTAATGTTAGTTATGATAGATGATGTTAATGGAAAGAGAATAGCACGAGGTCCAATATTTACTCATTATGAATTCTATGATTCTGATGATGTGGTAGATGCTGAATGAAGTAGGTTAAATGATATTCAATGGCAAACTGCTTATGATGAATTGACTTGAAGCACATTAAAAGCTGCATTATCCACTTTAAGTAAGAATTTAAGTAAAGGATTAAAAGCTGAATAAAAAATATTTAACAGAAAGGAGGACTTTTATAGTCCTCTTTTTTATAACTTCATATTGTGATTTAACCAAATTTCTCTAATCTGATTTAGATTTATTATATATAAATGATTTTATAATTATGAAAGATTGAAAAATTCCTAATCCAAATACAATCCACCCTATAGCATGATACGATAAGGAAATATATATAAAACCAACAATAACAAATAAAAATATTGTTGTTGGAGATTTTACTTATATTGCCGATACCGAATTTGAAAGTCATGTAACTCACCATTATGAATGGAATAATGATAAACTAATTATTGGAAAATTTTGCCAAATCTGAACGTGAGTTGAATTCGTTATGAATTGAGCAAATCACCAAATGAATGCTATTTCTACATTTCCATTCTATACTTTAGAATGATGGGAACAAACTCCCCCATCTATGAACGATTTACCATTAAAATGAAATACTGTAATTTGAAATGACGTTTGGATTGGTCAAAATACAACGATATTACCGTGAATTCATATCTGAGACTGAGCGATAATTTGAGCAAATAGTGTCGTTTCAAAAGATGTTGAACCTTATACGATTGTTGCATGAAACCCTATTAAAGTAATTAGAAAAAGATTTGATAACGAGTTGATTGAATTGTTAGAAAAGTTTAAATGGTGGGACAAATCAATCGATGAAATAAATAGTTTAATTCCGATTTTAACTTCTGCAGATTTAGAAAGTGTAAAAAATCAGATTAAAAAACTTTTAAATTCCTAAAATATTACTAAATGCACGAGTACATTAACTTAACAATAGAGAATATTGATAACGAACATATCTGCTGTGCTATCTGAGATCCAAAACATCAATGTGGAGTGGATAAAAAGAAAGAGCGAATTAAATCTAAATTGAATGATTGACACGTTTTCAGGAAGCTCAACGATAGGGGAAAAATGTTTATTGAATATGAACCTGTTGAAACTGCACGAGTACCCGTTATTGGAAAGAATTATGAATATATTTATTGCCTACGAGTAGCTGGGAGTTTTAAGGGAAAATGAATTGGAAAAGAGCTTTTGGAATATGCGATAAATGATGCAAAAGAGAAGAAAATGAGTTGAGTTTGTACTCTCGTATCCAAGAAAAAAAAGCCTTTCCTTGGTGAAAAAAAATTCTTTGATCATTTTGGATTTAAAGTGGTTGATAGTATCGCTGATTACGAACTATTAGCATTGCAGTTTGACAAATCCGAAGCCCCAAAATTCAACGATAACGCAAGAAAGATGAAGATTGATAGTCAGGATTTTACTATCTATTATACTAATGAATGTCCTTATGTAGAATATGAAGTAAAAGAGTTATCTGATTATGCAAAATCTAAGAAAATAAAACTGAATTTTATCAAAATTGATACTTTAGAAAAAGCTAAGAATGCTCCATGTGTTTTCAATAATTGGGCTAATTTCTATAAATGAGAATTCATTTCAAATACGATATTGAATGCTAATGCATTGGAAAAATTGTTAAAATAATTTTACCATTTAGGTCTTAGGAACATGGAACAAACTATTTGTCAGAGTTGTGGAATGCCACTCACAAATCCTGAACAATTTGGGACAAATGCTGATGGAAGCGTAAATCAAGATTATTGTATTTACTGCTACAAAGATGGGAAATTTATTGACGATGTAAGTATGGAAGAATATATTGATATGTGTTCTCAATACTGAGAACAAGCCTGAATGACTAATGAAGAAATGAAAGCTTATTGCACAAAGCTTTTCCCTACTTTGAAAAGGTGGGAAAAAAAATATTAATGGTTGAAAAATATATTTTTTTCTTTAGATTCTAAGCTGGTATTTTATTTATTAATATTTTTTACTATGAAAAATTTCTGACTTTTAACTACTTTATGATTAGTTACTCTCGCTTTGGCTGGGTGTAATTCTAATTGCAATTGTGAAAACTCACAAAATGAAGATGCTGTTTTAAATCAAAGAATAGAGTATTGTAATGAACATTGATGAACTCATTCGCTTATTCACTCTCCTACTGCTGTGTATGGAGAATGCGCATTTCCTAGTGGAGTGACTTGTGAAGATACAATTTTATGAACAGATGAATGTAATTTTGAACCAGATATAAGTGAAATCGATACATCAGAAGAACGCCAAACTTGATGTGAAAACAATGTAGATTGATGGATGCAGGATATGATGGAATGAGCAATTTATTATGGAATTGAATGGGATGGAGATGAAGAAGAAATAAAAGATGAAAAATGAAATTTAACAATGATTGTTAGAAATTTCTATGCTAAATATGATAAAGACTGAAAGCATTGGAAATTACCATGAAGATGTGAAGCAAATTTCGTAGATTGAAGTAATTGAACAAGTTATGGTCAAGAATTTATAGATGAATAATTAATACTTTTTACTTTTTCTTTCGAGAATATTGCAGAAGGTTGAACGCCCCATCTTTGTGAATTTGATGATGGAAGTAGCTGTAAAGTAGAATCATTCTTTAATAATGAATGTCAGAAATGAGAAAATCTTGGTTATAAAGAAGGTGAAAATGTTAACAAGAGATTTTAATTAAAAAATGATTAAAATACGGGGGAGCAGGATTTCAAAATCCTGTTTTTCTTTTATTTTTAAAGCAAATTATTATAAGGTTATGCATGTTTATATGATAATGTATTATTATGACTGGATCCGTACTCCGTATTATCGCGATGCTAACTATGCTCACTGATCATATAGGTTGGAATTTTATTGATAATCCAATGCTTTTAACGTGGATTGGGAGAATAGCTTTTCCTTGTTATGCATTTTTATTAGCTGAGGGTTTTTTCTTTGTTTTTAAAGATAAAAGAAGATTTTTAAAACATATTTCTACTTTAATATTTTTAGCTGTTATATCGGAACCTTGCTATGACTTATTAGAATTTGGATCCAATTTTGCTAGTAGTTTTATGCAATCTCAAAGCGTTATGATTACACTACTACTAGGATTTTTAGGGATGTCTATTACTGAACTTCTTATTCCATCCAAAAAAGAAAATACTGAAAAGATAGGATGGAAAAGCATATTAGTACTTATATGTGCATATCTATTAATATGATTTACAAATTACAAAATGGAAGCTAATTTTAACTTTATGTGACCGTTACTTATTATTGCTTACTATTGGTATCTTAGATATTCAAGGAATGAAGAAAAAACCGAAAATAAATGGTGATGGGCTAAGCGTTTCTTAGTTTTACTTGGGATATTTATGATTTACTTACCTATATACTTTTGGGTTAGATCTTGATTTGGAGATTTAGCAGCATGGTTAGAACAAATAAGATACTACCTTCCTTGGATTGGATGACATGCTGTAGCTGCACTAATTTTAAGTTTTTCTAATGGTAAATTATGATATCACAAAAAACGGTTTAAATACGTATATACATTGTTTTATCCCGTTCACGCTCTGATAATATGAATCATCATCTGTTTTTAGAGAGCTAATTTGCGCCAATTTTTAATAAAAAAAAGAACGTTAATTTTCGTTCTTTTTTTCTTCTTTCCATATTTTAATCAATAGAACTAGAACTTTCATATAACTGTTCTAATTACACTTTTTGCTCAAGTATTAATTTTATCAGACTTCCTTAAACGATCTAAAAAATTTTCTCGAGTTAGTTCTGGACAGATTTGTACAACTATCATGTATGTTGTCTCTAAAAAAGCTTGTTCTTTTTCTTCTAAAGAAAAGAACCATTTTTAAGTCGCATTTTTTATTTTCCATTCTATAATCTCTTTTCACTTTTCAGTTACCTTTTTCCTCATCGATTTTACTTTTGAACTTTCCTTCTTTATTTTTGCTGGTAGTTTTTTAGCTGCTGTAACTTTTTTTGGCATAATGCATTATAAATGGATAAAGTACTGTTTTTATACCATTGTAATAAGATAATGCAAATGTTTTTATAATTGTTTGGATAATATTGAATGTTGTCTATCCGGATAAGTTACCAAATTTTTGATTTTTTCTTGTGATTTTAAAACTTTTTCTTACTACTAGGTTTAGTTTTATGTTATTATACATAAAAAATGACTGACTTAAAATCTAAAAAAAGTATAATTATTTACTTTTCAAGAGCGGATGAAAACTATTGAGTTTGATTTACTGAAAAATGAAACACACAGGTTATTGCAGAATATATTCAAGAATTAATTTGAGCAGATGTCTTTAGAGTAGAGAGAAAGGTGCCTTATTCAAAAGAGTACTCTACGTGTTGTGATGAAGCAAAAGCTGAAATTCAAAGTAACGAAAGGCCTGAAATAGTAAGTATTTTGGATAATATTGATAGTTATGAAGTGATTTATGTTTGAGGACCGATCTATCGATGACAATTACCACAACCAATGGTAACTCAATTAGAAAAATTAAATTGGGGAAGAAAAGTGGTCAGACCTTTTGTAACTCATGAAGGTTCTTGACTAGCCTGAGTTCCTGATCAATTAAAAAGAATTTGCGAGTGAGCAGAGATTTTGGACTGACTCGCCATTCGTGGATCTACAGTTTATGATGCCAAGCCAACCGTAGAGAATTGGCTATAAATATAGTTTTACTTTTTTATTGCTATTAAAATGAAAAAACGAGAAAAAGTTTTATTGGGTATATTAGCAGTTCTTCTCATTGCATGAGTTGTATGTGCCTGATTGTTTGTTCATAAACAGAATAAAGTTAAAGAATATTCTGTTTATTGTATGGACACTGTTAGAGCTCAATTATGAGAGTATGTTGAAAATGTTCATATGAGCGATGCTTTTGGTTCAGAATGAGTTTATGTATACATATGAAGTGTAAGCTACGAATGAGTTGATTATAGTTTTTCTTGTAAAGTTTATAATAAAGAAAATGTTGATTTAAAATTGGAACCATTATATGGTGATGTTTGTGAGTGAGAAGCGTGTGATGTGCCTGGTACTCCTGAAGAAATCAATGATACTGAAGAAAATGAATCAATAATCTTAGTTTTCTCTCCAACTGGAAACACTAAAAGAATGGCGGGATATATCTCTGAATTGGCTGATATAGAACTTACAGAAATTCTTCCTGCGATTCCTTATACAGAGGAAGATTTGAATCGGAGGAATGAAGAATCTAGAACATTTAAGGAATATAAGGATAATAGTATAAGACCAGAAATCGAAACAGAGATTAATATTGATGATTATGATACTATCTATCTTTGATTCCCTATTTGGTTTGGAATTACTCCTAATCTTATTTTAACTTTATTAGAAAAGTATGATTTCTCTGGTAAAAATGTTATATTATTTTGTACTTCAGAGCATGTAGGAATTGAAAAAGCTGTAGAATACTTACAGCCATATAATCTTAACGTTATTGCTAGTCATAGATTTGCTCAAGATACAACGAAAGAGCAAGTTCAAGAATGGTTAGAATCTTTAGATATTTAATTGATCTAAATATCTTTGAAAAAATTTAAAACGGCGAACATCATCTGAATTATTTTACTGAGCATCGTTTTAATTTTATGCTTAATGTTTTGATTAAAATGAGATAAAAAGTCTACATGGAATTTCGCGATTATTCCTCATTTTATGCTAGATAATGAAAAAGTAGATCAGTTTTATAATTTTCTAAAGAATGAATATTATAATTGATGAGAACCTGAAAAAATAGTCTTAATTTCTCCAAATCATTTTCATACAGATGCGAAAGAAATTCTAACTATATGTGAATCTGCCAATGTAAGTTATAAATCTAGGAGTATGAATTTGAGTTCAGAATTATATAATCTATGAGTTAAATGTGATGAAAATTGAGAGATTTTCAATGTATGGTGAGATATTCGAAAAACAAATGAACATGGAATTTGAGAACACTTTCAATGGATAAATAAATATTTTCCTAATAGTAAAGTTTTTCCAATCATTTCTCCATGTTCCCAATTCTCCGCTGTAAAGGATATTATACCTAAGTTAAGTAATCTGAACTGAAATATTTTAGTCATTGCTTCCGTAGATTTTGCTCATTATCAAAATGAAGAACAAACATTGCAACATGATGAAAAATCCATAGAAACATTGAAAAGCATGACATTAAATCAATCAGAATTTATTAATTGAATTGATGCTGACTGTCCTGTTTGCCTATATTTGTTGCAATCTTTAGCGAATAAAGAATGAAAAAATGCTGAATTACAATACCGTGATAGTTCCTCTACAATTTTAGGTCAAGATATGTGAGAAGAAAATACATCAAGAATTTTTATGTGGTATAAATAAAAAGTATGCCAAAAAAATCAGACTTTAAAACTTCAAAAGTTTGTTGATTAAAATCTAACTTTGAAAACTGATATAAAAGAAATAGTCTGATTTTTTGTACTTTTGTTTTGTTGATTTGTTCTGTGGCAGTACGATTTATACAAAGTTTTGCTGCATGAATGAAGGATCTATTTTTGGATTATACAAACTTACAGAAACAATCACAACAAAATAAAAAAATTGAGTGAGAAGATGTTGTATTGAAATGAAATTCTTTTAGTAATGCTCAGCTTTATTTTTATTCTCAACCAACATATATTGTTGCGTGATGAGATGTAATGCTAAGTAGATATATCTGACATCTCGCAAAAAATCAATGATATGACCGCGTTTTTAAAGAATGAAATTATAATCCATTAAATGAATTTGATAGTTGTAAATCTGATAATTGTCTACTTTTTTTAAATTTAGAAAGCTTATTTTGTGAACCTGACCATGATATCCCAATGTGAGGATTTGATTTTCGTTCAAATCCCAAAAACATTGAAACTTTAATACAATATCGTCAGGATAAATCTTTGTTGCTTGCTTTACCTAATAATCATTTTGCTAACTGATGATATCAGTGATTAATAACTACAAAAGATTTACTCGATAAACATAATATCGGTTATGTTTGAGCGTGATTATCCCCTGAAGAGAGTAGAGAGATTTTTACGTGGGATAATAACGATATTAAATTCTGTCTTTGAGCTTATTCATATGATTGAAAATCTGCGAGAATCCGTGGAGGATTAGTTTATTGGAACGATATAAATGAAGAAGAAATAAAAATTGATTTACAAAAAATGAAAAATATGGAATGTGATGTAAAAATTATTTCGCTTCATCGATGAACGGAGTATCGTTTTTCTCCTAACAATTGACAGAGAAATTTGGCATATAGTTTGATAGATTCATGAGCTGATTTAATTCTATGAGGACATTCACATATTCCATGAGAATTTGAAATTTATAATTGAAAATATATTTTCTATTCATTAGGAAATTTTTTATTTGATCAATCGTGGTGAAAACGTGAAACATGAGGAGGGTTTAATTATTTCTATGATGCTGATTTAAAAAGAAATAATGTTCCAACTTATATTTCAATGCTAATTTGACTAAAATTTGAAAGAAATCTGATGAGATGAATTGATATAAAATTAGATCAAATCGAATTTAGTTCTACCACTGATGGACTATTTGCTGCCGTATGAAATGAAACGAAAAATAATTTGTTGGAGAAAATTAATTTGACAAATCTAAATTTTTAAATCTTTTAATGATTGGATTCGTTAATTCATAACTAATATTTCACAAGTTTTTGTAAATTAAGAATACAGATTAAAATCTCTGTATTTTTTTGACAAAAAGGAGGTTTTCGTGTATACTTGAATGAAGGGATTTTTATTCTTGCAAAAACAAAAAATGTGATTTAATGTTTCAGAATATCAAAATCAAGTAATCAAACAGATAGAGGATAAGCTCACAAACATAAACAAATTATATTTAGAAGTTGTCGGAAACTGCATTGATCAGTCTATATTCTCACGTATTATCAATGGATTTCCTGCTGATTTATGGAAAAGGACATTCGCCAATTTTAAATATGATATGGAGATTTTCTTTTGCGTTAGAGCTGAAGATATTTTAGATGAAGATAAAGAACGACCTGGTTGAAAAGAATTTAAAGATTTTTTAATACTTTATTTGAAAAAAATTGAAAACCAATATGGAACAAAACCACATATAGTAATCAACGGAATTGACGTGGAAAATATGTATGATTTAATTTTTGGATTTGAAACATATTTTCAAAAGCAAGGATATAGAGTCTGGGAAAAATATAAGGTTAGAGCATATGAAACTTCAATGTCTCGTTTATTAAGTGAAGACTGATTTGGAAATGATGATCATATTCCAACAAGTAAAAAATTGATTTTAGTTTGTGGGTTGACTCCAGAATCTGGAAAACTAACTACAGCGGCTGCTCAAATTTATCAAGATAAAGAAATCTGAATTGAATCAGATTATGCAAAACTTGATCCGATTCCTGATTATAATTTAGATAAAAACAATCCAAGAAATATTGCTGCTCAATTATTAGATATTTCTACATTACATGAATATGGATTAAATGATATGATTCAAAATCGTAATGTATTAGAAAAATCTGAAGAAAAATTCAAGTTTTTGAAAAAATTTGATGAAGCACTAGGATTTAAAGTTCCAGAGAAAATTGAAGACTTCACGGTTTGAAAAGTTGAATTTGATGATGAGAATATTACTAATCTTCCAAAAATTTTACAAGAAGAAATTGAAAAAGCCGACTCTCCTGCTCTTCAAGAAAAATTTATTGCATTAAAAGAAGCATTATAATAAATTCTTAAATTTATTTATGCATACGGATTATTTCATTTAACGTGTTGAATATTTGCCCAAAACTTATCTCAATATTTACTCGATCAGTTATATGTTTTTCATACTTTCTTCGCATCTCATAAATTTTTTACTTTGAAGAAGTAGGTTGGATCTCATGGCTTTTTTTCAAAACAATATCATAAAAATAACTTACATGCATTTTTAGCATCATAACAATCTCATTCAGTTAATCACAATTTTAGCCTTGCATCTAATCATGGTCATTCTCACATCAAAATATGAAAATAAGAAAATGAATAGGCTCAACAACTTGGCTCTCGGCGATGTAATTCTACATTTCAAATATTATCTGCAAAAGTCTTAGAATCTGGAGCTGTTTCACATCTAGCATAGGCTGTCATTATATCGATAATATTTTTTTCATTTACACCTTTTAATAGTTCCTTTGTTTTCTCTCAATACACTTCATTTGTTTGCATTTCATTTAATGCATCTTTAGCTGCCTTTTTAAAATTAGTTTCCGAAATTTCTCTATCTTCAGCCTTTAATGGTATTGGTAAATAAAATCATGGTGTTAATGAACTTGCTGGAGTATTGAATGATTGTATATTTCTTCATTTTTCTGGAATTTCATATTCTTTGGATGATAAATAGGAAAATTCTGGGATCTTTTGTAATTTATTTTTTATGCCAATTAAACTTTCTCACTTTTGGACTACATAAAATGCAAGTTTATTATCACGAATTAATGTCACTCACTTATCCTTGTATGTTTCATCTATTTCAACTTTTTGTTCTTTCTTTTCTAATTCTTTTTCCCTTGTGTTTTCTTCTCATTCTAAAAGGGTAATTTGGGTTTCTTCTGGATTTATAATTATATCATTTTCTGTGTTTGCTAATACCTCTTGTTTACGTTGATTGTCTTCTTCGATATATTTTCATCATTCATATCATCAGTATCATGCAACTCCTAAAGCTATCATTAATTTTGTAATATTATTTCTAGTAAATCTTCAAATTCTTCATGATTTCTTTCATTTTTTATTCTGTTTTTTTTCAATCTGTTCTCCAATGGCTTTATCTCACGCATCAATTAGATGATAACTTGCTTTTATTGCGTGTCAAATAGTTTTTGCTCATCATTTTATAGTGTTTTTTGTTCATGAAAACACTTTTTTACCAACCCTTCAGGCTTCTTTAATATATAATGATGCTTTTTTAGCATGCTTTTTTGCTTTATTCCTACGACTTCTTCTCTCAGAAGCTGGTATTCATTTTGCGTTTTCTTTATGTTCATTTATTTTTGAGATTCATTTTTCTCCTGCTGATAAAAGGGTATATCATAATGCTCAAGTTGTTCATCATACTATATCAACAGCCCCACTTAATGCTTCTTTTCATCACTCAACTATTTTTTTTCATGATTCTTTAGCCTTTTTCATAGCTTCATGTTTCTTTGCCATAGTAAGAATATTATATATGATAAATACTGTCTAATTATAATCAAGAGTCAAAAATTTTGCAAATTTCGAGGAACTTTTTCTAGAAAATGAGAAAAAATAATCATTGATTTTAGTCAGAATTATATTATTGTATTTATCGTTTATGATTTAATAATAATAAATGAGTAAAATACGGGATAAAATTCTAATTTATCTAAAAGGTATGTTAATGTGAGCATGTGATGTAATCCCATGAGTGAGTGGGTGAACTATCGCTGTAATCACTTGAATATATGAGAGATTAATCCAAGCTATTAAAAATGTGCTTCCAAATCTAAAATTATTTTTCACGTGAAAATGGAAAAAGTTTCGAAAAAATATAAATTGAACTTTTCTACTGTGTTTAATTCTTTGAATTTGAACTAGTTTCGTGCTTTTCGCAAATATCATAACAAATGCTATGGAAAATTATCCAATACTGATTTGGTCGTTTTTCGTCGGATTAATTTTAATTTCTGCTGTATTTCTTTGAAAACAAGTTAAACGGGATTGGAAAACTATTTTATGTTTGATAGTATTCTGAGTTTTAGCTTTTTTTATTACCGCACCAACTAATATTCCACTTTCAATCACTTCTACATGGTGGTGGATTTTCATTTGTGGTTCTATTGCAATTTGTGCAATGATTTTGCCTGGTATTTCAGGTAGTTTCATGCTAGTATTATTATGAATGTATGAAACTATGATGTTAGCTATTAAGAATTTGGATATTATACCAATATTAATTTTTTGAGCATGAGCTGTAATCTGACTTATTTTATTTTCAAATGTCCTTTCTTGGTTATTTAAGCATTATAAAATGGTAACTTTAGCTTCATTAACTGGATTTATGCTTGGCTCTTTGAATAAAATTTGGCCTTGGAAAGAAACTTTAGATGCCAATTTATGAATAGCAAAAAATATTTTACCAAATCAATATAATTGAGACAATCAGCTATTATTGGCTATAATTTGTTTCTTAGTTTGAATTGCTATCGTATTATTAATCGAATTTCTTGGGGGAAAATTCAGTAAAAAATAATTTGAAAACCATAAACGAAAAAATAAAAATTAAATCAGATTTATAAATTAGGTTAATTTTATGATTATTGGAAACGAGCAGGCATCTCAAACTTTGAAAAAATACATTGATAATGTAATAGAAACCTGAAAATGAACTCAGTTTTTTTTGCTTGCTTGACCAAATTGAATCTGAAAGATATCCCATGCTAAAGCGATAATTGAAGGAATTTTATGATGATATATGTATAGTGATTGCTTATTCGTACAGGATTTTGAACCTTTTACTTGAAAGGTTCATACAATTCCCGTTGAAGTTAAAAATGAAGAAAAAAGATATGTTGAGTTCCCCGACGGAACTCAGCATGAAAATTATTGAGTTAGAGAAATGAATGAGTGGCTTTTAAATTCAAGTTTTTCTTGAAAAAGATTTCTTTTGATAGAAAATATTCAAAGGATGTCGAATAGTGCTATAAATGCTTTTTTGAAATCTGCAGAAGAACCTCTTGCTGGTAGGTTTATAATTGCGACTGTACCTCATATTTCTATGGTTTTAGATACAATTCGTTCTCGCTGTATTACTATACCATTCTCAACATTGAATAATGAAGAGATGCAGAAGTTTGCTGATGAAAATCAAATTTTTATGGATAACAAACAATTGCAATCAGTTATCATTGCTATGGCGATGTGAAAGCCTTGATTTTTAAAGAATATTGCTGAAAAAGTTGAAATGAATGAAGAGTTGGAAAAGAGCTTGGAAAAACTAACTACTTGATTGCTAAGCGAGAACAAAACTAAAGGAGAATTATTTCAAGCTTTAAAACAAATATCTGAACAATGATTATTAAAAGATTTTTTGGAATGATGGATTGCATATTGTAGTGAAAAATGAGATTATGATCAAGCTGAACGTCGAATTCAAATGAAAAAATATATACAATCAAACGTAAATCAGGACTCAGTTCTTTTATACGGATTAATGAAGTAAAAAAATACATTAAAATATTTTATATCAAAAAATTTGACATTTTTTGATTTTTTGTGTATAATATGTTTATAGTTTTACTATAAAAATTTTTTAATAATGAGTATTGATAGAGAGTTTGCCGGCTTAAACAATGTAAAAAAGGATTGAGAAAAAGTTAGAAAATCAGTCAATCAATGAAAAAATAAACAATCAAAAATGGCAAATTTTGTCAAAAGCTCAACATTAAAATTATTGATACCTGCTCTTTTATTTTCGTGAATGTGAATTAATAACACTCTAAGAAATAGATGATCAGATAATAATTCTTTAAATAAGAATAAAAAAACAGAAATAGTTAGTGATGAAAATAATACATTAATGAGTATGGATCCTAATGGATTAGATATTAAGGATTTGGCTGCCTTTAAAGCAGCAAGCATGGTATCATACAAACCTTCAATAGTTGAAAATGAACTTTATGATTCGAAACTCATTTTTGATAATTGAGAATATGATGAAAACAATATTTCGGGTATATCAATAGATGAAGAACTTGGTTTTGCTCCATGAACACATACACCTCAGACTATCAGTGAAGGTTTATATCTGAACATGTTTAAAAAATTAAGCGAAGAAGATTATCAAAATATGTTTAAGTGACTTAAAGATGTAAGACAATGAACTCTAGGTGATTGCTATGTTGTCACTGCCATAAAAAACATAGCAAGATCTAAATATTTTGATGTTTTAATGATGACTTCTCTCGAGAGGACAGGAGAAGACTCTTTTAATTTGTATATGCCATTATGAGAACCTAGATGAGTAAAAGTGAAGATAACTAATAAAGATTTAAAATCTGCTGGAATTCATGGATCTATATGATATCAAATATTAGAGGTTTGATTTGCTAAGTATTTATTATTTAAAAAAGGAATAATTCCTAATACAAGCGTAACAATGACGGATAAGCTTATGAAAAAAATAGAGAGCTGAAGTGCATGAGACGCTATGCTTACTTTGTTATGACCCAAAAGTTTTTCAAATGTACGTTTAACAGATGATGTAAAAAACAAATTAACAATTCTAAACTATTTATATTCTTTTGATCCTAAAAACTTATGATCAATATCTGTAACTTCTAAAATAAAAGAATGAAAAAATGATCAAAAATTTTATGAATTATGATGAGAAACTATTTATTATGGACATGCATATTCCGTATGTGGCATTGAGAAAGACTGAGATGCTATAAAATATGTAATTTTGGATAATCCATGGAATACCAACAAAAAAGTATGATGAAAAAAAATAAAATTAAAAATATCAGATTTCCTTGATTGTTTCACTTTTGTTAATGTCGGGAAAACCACTGATAATTTTCTAAATTTTAATACTTCTCCAGATGAGGTAAAAGTTGTAGATGCAATTGATCGTAAAAATTCTTAAATCTATTCTTTTCTCTGGTACATAATCTCTGGATTTAAATTTACTTTATATGATTTAGCGTCAAATATTGATTTAAAATAAGATTTTTCATTTTTTGAAGTATCTATTGCCTGAATTTCTGCATTTCAAAGTATATTTTGCAAATGAACAAATCCATTAATCAATAATGGAGCAGCCACCAATCAAAGTTGTTTAATTACCCGAAGCAAAAACGATAAATCGTCAAGAGCTTCCTGCTGGGTAGATTCTTCCTTATATTTTTTCCAAGGCTCAGCTTTTGAAATATATTCGTTAGCAGCTTGAACTAAACGATACCAATCTTCTACAAATGCTTTAGTATTTGCGTTTTCTAGATAAGCTTTTTCTATTTTTTCATTATCCCGCTCCCCTTCAATGATAGAGAGCAAAGAAGAATCTGAAAGTCATTCTTTGAAAATATTCCATCTATTTCGGTCGAAATTTCATTCAATTATTCAATATTTCTTTCAAAGGTTAGATACCCTATTTACAAGGTTTCACCGTCATCAAATCAAAATTTTTTCCCATGTTCAATTAAATCTTTCCCATGAGAAATCTCAGTCTGAACCTAATGGCACATCATTTAATAGATAGAACACTAAAGCATCTCTATCATAATCACGAGATACTTGGATTGGGTCAACTACATTTCAAAGTGATTTACTCATTTTTTGACCATCAACTGTTAGATATCATGTCACAAACTCTTTATCTGGCAAACGATTATCTGTTGCTTCTAGCATTGCTGGCCAATAAGTTGCGTGGAATTTAACGATATCTTTTCAAAGGATATGTAGAATATATGTGTCATTATCTCGGAATTTTCAATTTTCTCAGTTTCTATAACATACTGTGATATAGTTAAATAATGCATCAAATCGTACATAAGTAACTTGTTCAGGATCTCGAGGCAAAGGAATTCAAATTCATGTATGTTTATTTTCTCTAGATATAGAAAAGTTTTCTAATCATGATTTTACAAATGCTTTTACTTCATTAAACCTAGTATCTGGAGCTACAAATGTAGGATTTTCGGACCATAATCTTTCAAATAAATATGAATACTTTTTTAGATTAAAAAATAAGTTAGTTTCTGATACTTTTTCTGGTTTAGTTAGATGATCTGGACATAATCAATCAGGAGTTAAATCTCTTTCATTTTTAAAAGATTCACATCATGTGCAATATAATCATTCATATGATCAAACATAAATATCTTTTTTAGCTTCGTCAGGTTCAGCTTCAGATTTGTCGTGGACTATATTCAGCATTTTTTGAACAAAGTCTTTATGATCATCCGATGTAGTTCTGATAAAATCAGTATAAGAAATTTTTAATTCTTTCCGTATCTCAATTGATCATGCAGCTATTTCATCAAGAAAAGTTTTTACATCTTTTCATTCAGATTCTGCTTTTTCTACCATTTTTTGACCATTTTCATCTACTCACGTACAAAACTTAACTTCATATCACATAAGTCTATATCGTCTAGCATAAAGATCTGCTATAAAAGAACTATTTGCATGTCAAATATGAGGTAATCAGTTTGCATAGTAAATTGGCGTAGTTACATAAAATTTCTTCTTTTGCATATGTCTGAATCTAAGAATAAAAAAGCTTGTTATAAAATAATGTTTATTAACTAGATTTCAAGGAAAGCTTACTTGCAATTTGTAATAGAAAAAATATTCTAAAATTGGATTTTAAATATATTATCTCTGAATGAAAAAAAAATCTTGATTTTCTTCAAAAAAAGTGACTGAATCAAAAGCAAAAAAGGGTAAAAAATCTATAAAAGTTCCTGAACTGAATAATAATGGTTTTTTTGAAAATCAGGAAATCAAGGAGAATTTACAATCATTCTATAATAGTGAAGCAAAAAAATATGCCGAGACTCGTAAAAAGTTTTGGCATGAAGAAAAAGCAATTCTTGGAGCAATCACTCCCCTATTTGAACAAAAAGAGAAAGTTAGAATACTAGAATTTGGGTGCGGAAGTGGGAGATTTGCTACATTATTAAATCAGAATTTTGCTGGCAAATTTGATTATGTGGGAATTGATTTGTCTGAAGAATTACTCTCGTATGCAAGTAAAGATAATCCTAATCTGACTTTCTTTCAGTGAGATATTACTAAATTAATTAAAAATTTTGAACAAGAATCTTTTGACCTAATAGTTTGAACCTCTAGTTTTCAGCACATCCCGACATCTAAGGAACGCTCATTTTTAATGAAAAATTTTTATCGTTTGTTAGATTACGATTGAATGCTATTAATGACTAATCGATCTTTATCTGATTGGTTTATTAAAAAACATTGGAAAATTGTAATGAAGGCTAAGATATTATCATGGGTAAATTTTAACAAATGAATTGCTCGTGATTTGATGGTACCACGAAATGATGAGAGTTGAAAAATGTATGAAAGGTTTTATCACTTTTTCTCGTTAGAAGAATTAAAAAATCTGGCTTATTTTGCAGGATTGACCTTAAAAGTAAATATATTTATTGATGGAGATGGAAATTTTATTGATAATGAGAAAATTTCTCGTTCTTCATTCTTAGTAGCATCAAAAAATCCAATTATTGATTAATAAAAATTTCTGCCCAATTATTTGACAAATATGTTTTTTTGATTATAATATGTTTTGTGAATTATTTTATTCTTTACAAAACAAAATATGAAAAAAATTTTTAGCCTTTTATGAGGAATTTCCGTAATAGTTTTATCCGCGGTTTCTTATACATTTGCTTATACACAGGAACAGCGTGAAGCTTATGAATGGGCGTATAAAAATGGAATCACAACTCAATCTAATATTCAAACAGCCAATTTGAATTGAAGAATTACTAGACAAGCCTTATCAAAGATGATAGTTAATTATTTAGAAAACGTGGCTTGAGTTAAGTGAGAATGATTGAATTTTTGTGCTTTTACTGATGAAAATAAGATTACAAAGAATTTGAAATATTACACAAAAAAAATCTGTGCTTATAAAATAATGTGAACAAATAAATCAACATTCAAACCAACTCAACCTGTAAATAGAGCTCAACTATGAACTGTTCTATCAAGAATACTTCGGTGAGATGAATACAACTCAGAAGGAAAATGATATTATATTTACCATTTGAATGCTCTCAAACAAAAATGAGTTATGAATGATATCAAAAATCCAAAAGGTTATGTTTCAAGATGAGATGTTTTGATAATGTTAAAGAGAATGTCTGAAAGTTTTGGTTCAAATGTTTATCTAAATTGAAATTCTATTCCTGCTTATGATACTACGCTTAAAAAAACAAATAGTACCTGAAATAAAATCAATACTAGTAATTATGAAAATGAATACATTTCTGAACTATACTCTAATTCAAATGTAATATATACATGAAAGGATGGAACTAAATATTATTATGATTATAAGTTTCTCAATTTGTTAAAAAATGTTGCTAAGAAAAAATGAGAATCTGACTTAGTTAATTATTTAGAGATAGAGGCCGAATATTTCAAAAATTGATTAGATCAATTAGCAAATTTAGATGATGAAGAATTGCTAAAAGCAATGTGAATAGATGCAGATAATATTGATCCTGATAATATGACTGATAAACAGAAACAAGAATTAATTAAGAAGTTTAAAACTGGTTTCTCTAAAATCATCAAAGAAAATAAGGATAGAAACACAGAAACTTTAAAAAGTTTAGAGAAAGTTGCCAAAAGTATTAGTAATGACAAATTCTGATTGAAAGAAAAATATAAGAAAACTAAAGAATTTATAGAAGCAAGCAATAGTTTCTTAGATCTTTATTCTGAAAGTATGTTTACTTTGATAGAAATTGCGTTAAGCGATGATGAGGAAGCAAAGTCTGAGGAATGAGCAGCTCAGGCATTCTGATTGATATGAGTTGCATTAATTTATCAATGAGAAGCTCAAGAGTATCAAAAATATGTTGAAGAATGGTGAGCTTCTACTTTAAAACTTTTGGGAGTAAATTAACACAAACAATTCCGATAAAAAATTAGAGCTATTCACAAAAGTGATAGCTCTTTTTTCATATTTATGAATTGCTTGCAATTTAAAATTATAAATTTACATTGAAGTCAGATTTTACCGTTTTTGATAAAAAATAATGCTTATAACTATATGATGAAAAGCTGGAAGTGGGAAATGAACCGTTTCCAAACTTTTGGCAAAAGAGTTGGGTTATGAAATTGTATCTGTATGAGATATGAAAAGAAAATTAGCTGCTGAAATGTGAATTAATATTATAGAGTTTAATAAAATGTGAGATAATCCCGAAAAATCAGCTGAATTTGATTTAAAATATGAAGAATATCAGAAAAATTTAAAATTAACTGATAATATAATATTAGATTCTCGCTTGTGATTTTTTGCTCAACCTAAAGCTTTTAAAATATTGTTAGATGTAGATGAGGAAATAGGATGAGAAAGGATTTTTAAGGCTGAAAGAGACACAGATAAGCATGCCAATAAAAAACATGCAGTAGATGAAGCTAGAGAGAGAAATACTAGTGATGAAGAGCGCTATAAGAAACTTTATAATGTTGATGTACGGAACCCTAATAATTATAATTTGGTGATAGATACAAGTGAACGTACTCCTGAAGAAGTTTTACAAATAATATTGGATGAATTTAAAGCATATAAACTGAAGCATCAAATAGCAGAAACTGATGAAGAAAAAAAGGCTCTAAGAAAATCAAAAGCCAAGACTAAACTGCTAAAAGACATTGCTTTACTGATTGCTCTTATTTTAATAACTTGTCGGTGGTTATTTACTATTGTAAATGAACGCAAAAAAGCTGAATTGAGAGACAATAATGAACTAAATGAAAATAACAATATTGAAGAAGTTGTTGGAGAATTAGAATAAATTTAACGACTGGATAAGAACCATGAAATGATAAATTATTTTCTCACAAATAAAGTATACTTTCAATTTTCTAAATCTATTAAACCTTCAAATTCAGATATACAAATACTAAATTCTCATTTTTTATTGTCTACTAAATTTACCTCTTTATCATTAATTGAATGTAATATTACAAAATGACTTCACTCCCCTTTTTTGATTGGGATGAGGCAATAATTATAATTCAGATTTTCTTTTAAATATGGTATTGTAATTTCTTTGTTGGAATATATTCATCATAATTTTTGGAATTCATTTAATCGGTATTTATATTCTTCTAATAATGGGATTTCATCGTTTTTTAGATTGATGAAAACATCTTTATTTTCATGTATTATCTCAACATCTGAAAAGTTTTTCAACAAAAGGATTCAGATTTTTGGAAGTAATGACCCCTTTGGAAAAACTTCAGATAATATAAAATCTGATTCCTCAAACTTTTGGTTTGTTTCCGATAATATCCATGATATACAATAGTTTCCGCAGTCCATATGGTAAGATTTAATCTAAATTTAAAATCCTCCGCAAGGGAGGATTGTTATATTATTCCATTTTAACTGATAACTTCTGAAGTGGTTGTTTAATGGCAACCTTATTTTTAGCACGAACGAATAGCGCTAATTTAATGATCTTACGAACCTGAGCAATTTCTTCCATCAAATCAGATGAAATATATAATTCTGAAGACATTGGTCGATATGTTAGATGAATTGAATCTACTTTTTCTGGAGAGAAATCTGCTAAATTCTGCCATAATTTTTCTGTAATAAATGGTATGAATGGAGCCAGCATTTGTAAGTATGTCTTAAGCACTGTGTACAATGTAGAATATGCTGCATGTTTATCTGCATCCATTCAATTAGCCCAGAATCTTCTCCTTGAACGACGCAGCCATCGATTAGTAAGTTTGTCTAAGAACTCGAGTGTCGTTTTTATTGCATCATCAAGAGAGTATGCCTGGAGCAATTTATCTTCTTTTATCAATGTTTGATGTAATTCTGATAACAACCAAGCATCAAGGTCATTTGTTATTTGATATGTTATAAGTGGAAGAATTTTTCACTTCTCTAATGATTTTGATTTTCAAGATATTGTATTCCAAATTGATTTAATTTCATCATCAGATGCGAGAATTAGTATACGCTTTGCTTCAAATCATTTAATTATATTTAAATAGTCTGATAGATTTGCTGATTTAATCTCAATATCTTTAGCTTTTGGTGTATATTTACTAATTAATGATTTAACTAAATCTCATTTCATGCTATCAGAAGTTAAGATTATATCTGGGTTTGCACAAACTAATTTTTCTATTAATGTTTTATCTTCTCAAATCTCTGTATCCTCACGCATTGCAAAAATTTGGTTGCCATCACTTTTCCATTGATCAATTTTAGCATAAGTTTCAAAGAAGTTATAAACATTCTGGAGCGGCAAAATATAATCCTTGAACGACTGCTCCACTCACTTTTCACTAAATCTCATAGGCTCAGCACGAACAACTGGTGCACTTAATACGTAAATTCTATATGCATCTCATCACCACTGCTCTATCAATCAACGAGGATCTGGAAAATTTTTTAGACTTTTTGACATTTTTTTTCAGTCTTCTGCGAGAACTAATCCATTTACTATAATGTTATCTGCCGCATTATTTCATGTGATTGCATGGTTTAGGATGTGCAATGAACGGAACCATCATCTAGTCTGATCTAATCATTCTGCAATAAAATCTGCCGTATAACTTTGATTCTCTTTTTCCTTTTGTCAGATATAATGATCTTGTCCAAATGGCATTGCTCATGATTCAAACCAACAATCCATCACTTCTGGAATCCTCTTATATGTTTTTCCATCTTTTATTCCCCAATATGTATCTACATATGGTTTGTGGAGATTAACTTCTGTATTAGCATCGTTATCTCGATAGTGAATGTTAATTGCTCAATTTCTTGGATAATATTTTGCTTTATCTCTAGCATACACAAGAGGTCTAAAAGCTGCTCTCATACACCAGATAGGATCTCCGTGAGAGATAACTACTACAGTTTTAGTTACGAATTTTTCTGCTAAATTATGAATCATAATTCATGTTCTTCTAGACAGTTGATCTATAGATTCATCTCATGGGTATAATGGCTGACTCGTAGGAATCTTTACATGTAATCATGCTTCTTCTGATTTTCACTGCAATGAAATTTGTAAGAATTCACACGCACGGAAATCTCACCATACTCAATATCAGAGGTCATATAATGTATCATTTTCTGGATTTAAAACATATTCTATAATTTCATTTTTATCCCAAATCTCTCTAAACTTAGATTGAAAATCCTCATATTTGGTTCTAATTGTACTAACTTCATCTGCAGTAAACCAGTCATTCAATGTTGGTAATGCAGTTTCTCGAACTCTATCCATAGGAGAGAGAATTAATATTTTCTCTGAATCTGATTTCAAATTATGTATTTGATCTCTAGCATTTTCAGATTGTTTTATTCATTCTTCAATCAAATGTGCTAAATCTCCACGTGAATCTTGTTTACGAGTTAAATTACAATCACTTCTTCCATGGCGGATGAATATGAATTTTGTCAAATTTTTAGATCATGAACGAGTAAGTTGATACATTTCTTCCAAAGTAGAAAGAGAGAATGTATCCAAAGGATCATCTACATTTGCCCAAATTGGTAATGGACTTCCCCAATATCTATTTCTAGCCACATTCCAATCTGGAGCCTGCTTTAATCAATTTACAAATCTATTTGAAACACTTTCTGGTATAAATCTGATTTTTTCTGCCGCATCAATCGTTTGAGCATTCATTTGCTGTTCTTTAATGAACCACGACGACATAGCTTTTGATATAAGAGGTGTATGACACCTTCGGCAATGAGGATAGGAGTGCGTTATGGATTCAGATTTAATTAATTTTCTTTCAGATTTTAGACGATCTATAATATCTTTGTTAACAGCAAGCACACTTTGTCATTGATAATCAGGAACTTGCTCGTCAAATTCTCAATATTCATTAACTGCTATGAATAGCCAATCTAATGCGTGATCTGCTCAGAACAAATCTGCAACGACTTCAAAGTCCTCCTGTCAAAACGTTGGGGCAATATGAACAATACCCGTTCAATCTTCTGTACTCACATAATCTCAAGGTATCATTTGAAAATATCTATCTTTATATTCAGCAGGAAGTTTAGAATTATTAATATATTCAAACAGTGGGATATAAAATGTTCACACTAGTTTTGAACCTTTAATTCTATTTACTAAAATATAATCTTCAGAGTTCTTATAAAACTTTTTTAATAAAGCTTCTGCTAATACGTAATATTCGTGGCTTTCTTTATCGTAAACCATACTATAATAAATCTCTGGTCCTACGGCCAAAAAACTGTTAGATGGTAAAGTCCATGGAGTAGTAGTCCAAGCTAATGCATAAATAGGGGCATCCGCATGCATTTTAGACCATAACTCATTATGAACTACATATAAATCATAGAACTGGCTTATTATCTCATTAGGATCATCCATAACAGTTCAATCTATTTTTACCTCCATTCAAATTTCATTTTCACTTTCAGATATTTCCGCTCGTTGAAGTTGTGTGATTTTATCAGGTTCCATGATTTCAGGCTCCCCCTCTATTTCAGCTTCAACATAAATTAAGTTTCGGATATTTCATTTTAGTAATTCTTTAAATTCTCACAAAACTTTACAGCTCTTAGTTTCTACATCTAGCTCTTCTTTGATTTCTTTTTCTACAGTTTTTTCTACACTATCTCATTTTTCTATTTTACCTCATGGTAATACATATTTTCAGCTTTTTACATGATATTCCAATAAAATTTTTCATTCCTTTTTAATTAAACAACAAACAACGTTCACGGCCTCATCTGTAGACGTAATATCATAATTAAATCTATCAGTATAAGCTTTATTCGTGAGCTTAAATCTAACTGTAATTGCTGTATCAGTTTTATCTTCATATCCATCTGTAACCTCATTATTTGCCAATGGAGTAGCACAACTAGGACAATACCATTGAACTTTAAATCACTTATAAACTAAGTTCTGTCTGTAAATATTTGAAAAACAATACATTACGCTTTCCATAAAATCTAGATCCATTGTACGATATGGATGCTCGATATCAGCCCAACGTCCAGAATGGTCTACAAACCATTTCCAAACTTCGTTTGTATTGTCTACATATTTTCTACATTCTTCTGTAAATGCTTCAATTCAAATTTTATTTTCTATATCTCTTTTTCCATCAATTCAAAGTTTTTTCTCAACCGCTTTTTCTACTGGCAATCCATGGCAATCCCATCACCATTTCCTTTCTACGCGAAAACCTCTCATGGTCATATAACGAGGGAATACATCTTTAATAGCTCATGCCAATAGATGCCCATAATGAGGGTCTCATGAGGCAAATGGAGGCCCATCGAAGAAACGAAATTGCATATGTTCTGATCTTTCATCGATTGATCTTTGGAATGCATTGTTATCTTTCCAATATTGAAGTATTGAATCCATCATTTCCAATGTAGTCATAATGTGTCTTGTAAATTATAAAATTTTATCTATTTCACCAGATGTTCATTGTAGAAACTTTTATATTAATTGCAAGCAAAAAGCGAAGGACTAGTATTTGATTTTTTTAATAAAAAAATTATACAATTTTGTGTATTTAATTGGATAAATTTGAACAAAATGAAAGGATGGCATTCTGGATTGTTATTATGATTTGCTATTTTATTGATAGTTTTCTGATTCTTTACAGCCTTTAATCCTTGAAAATTCTGGTGAATTGTGAATATTCTACTGTGAATAGCTCTAATTTTTTCTGGTATTTCTTCTATCATCACGGCAATTAAAAATAAACATACCCAATATGTATCATCTCTTTTTGCAATTGGTATTTTAGTGGTTATTCTTTGATTTATGCTTATAGGAGCAAGAGAGGCTAATTTTGTTGGTAAACTTATGATATGGATGTTCGCATTGTGGGCTTTTATAAGATGAGGCATGCTAATATTTTTCTGAATACAAAATAAAAATGTCACATCTTTTTGGGGGTGAATATCAGCCCTAGGTTGTATACTGGTATTATTAGCTATATTAACAGCAATTTCTTCTGCCGCGATGGCAAATTTAGTATGAATTTTTATTTGAATATCAATTATATTTGATGGATTATCTTTGTTATTCATTGTTTTTAAGTGAGATGGTTCAGCTCAAACTCAAGTAATAACGCAATCAACTCAAAATGAAATCGCCCAGTGAGATGTGATAATAACTGGAACGATTATTAATAATGATTCAAATACTCAACAAAAAAATTAATTATTAATGTAAATTAAATAGCTTTTTTTTGAAAAATAAAATATTTTAATTATAATAATGATATATTTATTTCATAATCTATAGAATATCATGGATAAAGAAAATATTTCTCCAGAAAATCCTAAAAAAGAAGATATTAAAAAGTTTGGCTGACGGAAAAAAGTTATGACTGCTGCCGCTTTAGCATTAAGCATGTCAGCATGTGATATGCCAAATAATGAAGTCAGATTGAACCCCGAAGATCAATCAGCAAAATTTAAAATTGAGTACCAATATTATAGATGAGCTTCTGATATTAGAATTGTAGACTATGATATAATTGTTTGTAAGGAATGAGATAATTATGTTGGGCTAATAAATGAAAAAGATGGATGGAGTGGTGAAGAAATTTCAATTAAATCTGATAATGTAGATGCGGTTTTTGATGAGATATCTAGAAAATTAGATAAGGAAGGAATTACTGATGAAACTAGCGAAAGAAAAGACGCAAAAGTAAACTTTGTCAGAGAAGAATATAAAAGTAAAGTAATAAATGCGAAAAATTCAGATCAAAAATGAGAAATTAAGATTAAATACAAACCTGAATAAAATCTATATTCCCCTTGCAATTTTAAATAATAATCCTATAAAAGTAGCATCAAGTGGTTTTAGGTGCTACTTTTTGTTGGATGGAAGGAAATGAAAATAAAGAACAACCAATTATTAAGCGAGATTATTTACCAGATGGGATTGTAGCATTAGAGAATGCTCAATGAATTGCTATCGCTCAAAATCAAAATGTTATTAATTTTGATCATATTTTTTGGTGAAGCTATGGAGTGATCAGAGAGGATAAAAATTTCCCTACTTTTTCATCAATCGTATGATTTAATAATGCAAAAAAATTAGATGAATATTATATGAAATGGATTCAAAATATAGTAAAAAACAGAAAAGACATTCCGAGCGAACATCGTATGAAAATTCAAAAAGTGGTTTTAGATGAAATTGTAAAAAATCTGAATCAATGGCATTATACACGTCCAGATTTCTGCTTTCTATTTTGTACATCTTTTTTAAATTTGTCCAATGGAAATCAAATCATTTGATTGCTTGTTGATGACGGTGTAAACGTTAAGATGTGTATGGACAACTGCGAAAAACTTGTGAACAACCCTATTGCTCGTCGCAGTGGCGTATTTGCTTTTTTACAAATTTTGAGTAAAATTTTCAAAGATATATCTTTAGATCCTAGTAAAGTACAAACTATGATAAATATTAATGATAACTTGAACGAATTAGAAGCTTTCCTAAAAGAAAATGATATTTCAAACCCTAAAAATAGCGTGGAAAGCGAGATTTGACAGGATTATGACCAAAATATTGACGCAAATGGAACTACGACAAAAAAGAAAGAAGAGAAAAAGCTGAATATAGAGTATTTTGGTACAGATTTAACTAGAGAATGTAAGAACGGATTTATCGATCCAATTATTTGACGTGAACAAGAAATCAATCAGGTGATTTATACACTTTTACGTAAAACGAAGAACAATCCTCTACTTATTTGAGAACCATGAGTGGGTAAAACTGCGATTGTAGAGGGATTGGCACAAAGAATAAATGAGTGAAAGGTACCAGACAAACTAAAGGGGAAACGTCTTTTCCTTTTGGACATGGGAACTTTGGTTGCTGGAACTAAATATCGTGGAGAATTTGAAGCAAGGATGAAATCAATTCTTGACGAAGCGATCGATCCAGCGAACAACATTATAATGTTCATTGATGAAGTACATACAATTATCTGAGCTGGGGGACAAGATCATAATGATGCCGCTCAGATGCTTAAACCTATGTTATCTAGATGAAAATTAAAATTAATCGGAGCTACGACCTTTGATGAATATCAGAAAGTAATTGAAAAAGATGCAGCTTTAAAAAGAAGGTTCCAGGAGGTTGTAGTTAATGAACCAGATAACGAGACAACTCAGGAAATAATCGAATGACTAAAAAAGACTTATGAAGATTTTCATGGAGTTCAGATTTCTCCTGATGCTATTACAGCTGCTATCAATTTGAGTAAAAGATATATTTTGAATAAGCATTTACCTGATAAGGCTTTGGATATTTTGGACGAAGCATGTGCCAGAAAATCTACTATGCAAGAAAAATTAGAGGTAAATGATGACTACCAAAAAGCTGAAAAAGAAATTGAATCAATCCAGAAAAAAATCACGAAAGCGATTGAGAATCAGGATTATTTTACTGCTGCTGATTTGAAAGAAAAAGAAGAAAACTTGAAGCAAAAATTACAATCAATCAGGAATAAAAGCACAATTCCTACTCATTTGAGAAGCACAATTGATGCCAAAGATATTGGAAATGTGTTGGCAGAAAAGACTTGAATTCCTGTGAATATCGTAAACGAAGACGAAATCAGTAAATTAAAGAGGTTAAAATCAACCTTGAAAGAAAGTATTATCGGACAGGATGAAGCAGTGGATGCTGTAGTTAAAACATTAACAAGATCTAGACTTTCTATGATTAATAAAAAGAAACCTATCGGAAGTTTCCTATTCCTTGGACCTTCATGAGTAGGTAAAACATACTTAGCAAAACTTATCGCGAAAGATTACTTTGGAGACGAAAGTGCCATGATTAGATTTGATATGTCTGAATTTATGGAAAAATTCTCTGTAAGTAAATTAATCTGATCTCCTGCTGGATATGTAGGATTTGAAGAATGAGGAGGATTAACTGAAGCAGTTAGAAGAAAACCTTATTCAGTAATCTTATTTGATGAAATTGAAAAAGCCTCACCTGACGTATTGAATATCTTATTACAGATATTGGATGAATGACAACTAAAAGATAGCAAATGAAGATTAATCGACTTCAAATCTACTATCATCATCATGACTTCAAATATCGGTAGCGAAGAATTTAGTAAGAAACAAGTTAGCATCGGATTTGCTACTGGAACTGAAAAAGAAATGAGTGCTAAAGACTTTGACTTGATTAAGGAAAGAGTCGTTGATCAGCTTAAAAATTCTTTGACTCCTGAATTATTGAATAGAATTGATTACAAAGTTGTATTCAAACCATTGAGCAAAGACGATTTGAAATCTATATTTAATATGCAGTTAGCTACATTCTTGGAAGCATGGAAATGAAAAGAATGAATCAAATTGCCTAAATTCACAGCTAAGCAAGTGAAAGATATCATTGAAAAGATTTATGATCCACAATATGGAGCAAGACCTGTGGAAAGATATATTCAGAATGATATTGAGTGAGAATTGATTAATTCAGTATTAGAAGCTAATTAAAGATTATAAAAAGGATTCTTGAAAAAGAGTCCT
>JAEEGL012646303.1_pt1 | contig 49393 bp, 29 predicted proteins | sample 9134231 | NCBI WGS metagenome assembly JAEEGL01 (sample SAMN16246548, study PRJNA631951) | gut metagenome | biome: gut microbiome; feature: rumen; material: fiber-attached | host: Bos | place: Iran: Karaj | collected 2018-10 | reverse complement strand
GTTCCCTTGGTCGATGATAGACAAAATCACACCGCGTCCGCATCAGAAAGTGCAGGAGATGCTGGCTGCCGACGGCTTTGAGGACAACAACTACATCGAGACGGAGAAGCACACGTTCACCGCGCCGTTTGTCAACGCGGAGGAGGTGCAGTATCTTGTCATCGAGGACAACTACACCAACGGCCGTCCGCCGCTTGATCTGGGCGGCGCGCTCTACACCACCCGCGAGACCGTGGATAAGGTGGAGACGATGAAGGTGACCACCTGTCTGAACCCGCTCCACACCGCCATGTCGATTTACGGCTGCATGCTCGGCTACACACTGATTTCCGCTGAGATGGCAGACGATGATATCCGTGCCTTCATCCAGAAAATCGGTTATATGGAGGCAATGCCAGTGGTGACAGACCCCGGCGTGCTCAACCCCTACGAGTTTATCGGCGCTGTAATCAACCGCCGCCTGCCCAACCCGTTCATGCCCGACGCGCCGCAGCGTATCGCCATGGACACCAGCCAGAAGCTGCCAATCCGCTTTGGTGAGACCATCAAGAAATATGTGGCGAGAGGACTCGACATGTCGAACCTACAGCTCATTCCGCTCACCCTCGCAGGCTATGCACGCTATCTGAAAGGCATCAAAGACGACGGACAGCCGTTTGAGCCGTCGCCCGACCCGCTGCTTGAGGAGATGCAGGCCATCGTGGCTCCGCTCGAAGTGGGCAAGCCCGACCAGGACTACAGCTGTCTGAAGCAGCTTTATTCCCGCAAGGACGTCTTCGGACTTGACCTCTATGAGGCAGGTCTCGGCGACCAGATTGAGGGCATGGTCAAAGAGCTTTACGCAGGTCCGGGTGCTGTCCGCGCCACGCTCCACAAATACGTGAGCGCAAGATAACCGGATTCCATTTATCCGATAATACATTATTAGAAACAGCCTCTATCGCACGTTCGTTTGCGGGAGAGGCTGTTTTTTTGAGGATCTTGATTCTTCTTTTTCAGAATCATAGTGCCTGTAACTTTCGTTTTTTATTTAGCCGTAGTATGCATGTTTGCCAGCGCCTTTTCCCCGCAACCTTCTGCACCCCACGGGGAGTCTCCACATGGCTTACGGTTATTTCATGCGTGGGTGGAGATTTGGGATCTTTTCGAAGGTGGATGAAGTTTGATTCGGGGAGGTACTGTGTTTGCGAAGTAAGAAAAATTCACCTTACAGGTGTTCAAATGGGAAAGTTTTGATAGTGGCAGTCATGATAGAAGAGAAGTTGAGATTATGTCAGTCTAATTCCGATAAATTATTCTGCTGACAAAATGGAAGGATGATGGGTTTGGCGGTTGTTGCGTTGGAGTATGAAAAGGTAAAAACAGGGAGAGGATTGACCAAGGTTGGTCAGTCCTCTCCCACAGATTTATTTAGAAACAAAAACTACCAAAGACTATATTTGTCAGTGCTGCCCTGCTCATTCAAGGTGTTCAAGAAGTCCTCTTCCTCCTTACGCTCTGGCGCTTCAGGGATGTGGTTCCCTTCGTCCTCGCCGCCATATCCGATACCTTTTTCTGATGCAATCACTTGCATGGCTCCTACAGACATCTTTGTTATTACCGTTTTCATTAACGGCTGGATATAATTCTTTTTCATAATTTTATCCTCCACATTCTTACTTTTTAAAAACTTTCTTGCCATTTACGATATACACACCTTTAGGAAGCGTTTCGAGTGAAGTCCCGTCCTGTTTTTGACCGTTCACGCTATAAACTCCGTCTGCTACCTTATCAATTGAGAATATTCCATCGATTGCAGTCGTCTGGTTAAATACGTCAAAAGTGAACTTCACTCCGTTAACCAAATTCTGAGCCTCCTCGAAGTCGAAGTAAGCTCGGAAACCCTTCATCAGTTGGGTATTGGCTGTTGCGATATAGAATTTGTTGTCGCTCAAGAAAATATAGTTATAAATTACCTCCTTGTGTCTTCTGTCCCAGTCCACAAGTTCCGTCCCGCTCACATAAGTCCCGATCATAGAACCGCCCCCTACACTGAGTTCCAAGTCATCGGTGGGATTGATGTCAACATTGTCGACGATGAATTCTGTGAAGTTATCCTTTGAAATCTTGATAATGCAAGGACGGTTAGCGGTGATGGATGTGATGTCGTTGAACTGAACTTTAATTGTTTCTGTGTCAGGATTATATTCATATCCTGAGAACTCAGCGAGTTTGACATCGTCGCCGAACACAACTTTACATTGCTCTCCGCTCATATCGAATGGCAGACAAAGAGTGTTCCAATTGCCTTTGCTGATTGTTCTCACAACTTTTACATTCACTCCGTCAATAGCTTCTGGCTCTTCCGTGTCGTTTTCGTTTAATATGATTCGCTCATCGGTTGGTTCGCCAATAGTGACGGTGAAGGTGAAGTCATCCAAATAATGCTTCTGACCAGATGTTTCTGTCAGGGTGATTCCAGAAATGGTACAAGTATAAGAATTACCTACAACGGCGTCAGACGATGCCTCCAACATGATGTCGATGATTGTACCGCTATTTCCAGTAATAGGACATGTTTCAGTGTGATATCCTAATACACGGTAAATATTTTCCTCCGGATTTGACATACTTAGTGTGAAGTCCGCTAAGTCTTCCTGAAAACGATTCCCTGGTGTAAAATTCAGTTTCCCGTTATTTTTTTTTGCGACGGAGATTTTATTAACCATACTGATGTCAAACTGGAACGCAGTCAGTTCGGTCTCGTTGTTCATCTGTATGTTCAGTGTCTCCTGTCCTCCCTGAGGTATAGTTATGTTGCCGACAACCAGTTCATCAGCAGACATGTTAATTGAAAAGAGTACTAATAATGCTGTGATTAATAATTTAGTTTTCATTTTTTTAATTTCTTGTTTTTATTGGGGTTCAATATTGTTTTTAATTATTCTTGGCTTCACATTATGATGGCCTTGATTCAAAATGATATTTGCGATACCGACTATGTCTGCCACATCAATGATGCCGTCTCCATCCACATCGGCATTGTTGAAGAATATGGCGGTATTTCCGTTAGAGAGGATATAGTTGGCGACAAACACGATGTCAGCGACATCTACAATACCGTCGTTGTCTCCATCACCAAGAATGCCCTCATTATTGATAGTGAGACTGATTACCTTGTCGTATGGATAGATTTTTGAAGCATCCGGATGTGTAAGTGTGATTGAGTTGATGGAGATAGGGTAGATTCCCTCTTCCATTTCATCGTCTATCTCAAGTGTAATGTCGATGACCGGTCCTGAATTTCCCTTTATCAATTCCAAATCAGCTGAATAAAGCATTATCACATAAGTGCTGTCGTTTTGTTGCTTACCGCTCAACGTGTGCAACTCATCCCTTTCCGTCTTGTTGATTAAGTTTTGTCCATTCTCTTTTTTTGCGACTGAGACATGGGCAGGAAGTCCTAAGTTAAATTGCAAGGCTGTGATTTCGTCCTCGTTTGTTAATTCTATATGTAGGACAACTCTGTGACCTTTGCGTGTTGTGATATCCTGACCTCCAAGCCAGTTGTTCATCAATGTGCCCACATCAGAAACTGTCAGAATCCCCTCCACATAGGTAATGTCATAGTTGTCGGATTCTGCACCGGAAGCCGTTATTGGATATTCACCAGCCTCACTTGATTCATCCGCTGTAGTGGTCACGGTTGGCGGAGTGCTGAGTGAAGCCTCGGTGTCGTCATAGGCGAATCCCTCGTAACTTACAGTCAGTTCAGGATTTGCCTCTCCGACGATTTTTGTCTTGTCGTCAGCAGTGATGGTGAGCTGAGCTTTGTTGACAGTGAGAGTGAAGGTCTCGGTAAGAGGCAGATAGTCGTTGTTTCCGTTTTGGATTGCTGTGATTGCTGTTGTTCCTGCTCCCTTCAGGGTGAGTGAGTTGCCGCTGACGGAAGCTACAGAGTTGTCTTCGCATGTCCATGTGACAGGAAGGCTCTGATCGGTGCTCTCAGGTAACGTGTACGCCTCATCACCATAGGTCATTTCCGGAAGGGAAAAGTCCGCCATGGTCTGAGGCTGTTTATTGCTTTGCAGGTATGTCAGCCGGAAATTGTCGCACTTGAACCATGTTTCGCTCCACACCTTGATTATCACGTCGGATTCTTCGGCCAACGTGAAATTGACGCTTCCATCCTGTCCCCATTCCTTAGAATTTTCCATTGTGAACTCTTCGGCGGTTCCGTTGGCGGAAAGTGTTATCTTATAGCCTTGTTCTGCTGCCAGAAGTGCTTCAAGTTTGTAGGTTCCAGCTGGAAGTTCAAACAAGGTCTGAGACAACCAGAATCCTTCTGGAGCAGAAACCTCCCATGTATTGAACACATACTGACCGTCTGCATTGTTAATTGTGAATGTGGCATTTCCGTTGTCCTTGGCTCCAGTGTCGATACCTTCAAAGCATTTCCAACCAGAGAGATCTCCCGTCTCGAAACTGGGGTTGTCTATCATCCTTGTGAAATCGCATGGTGTTTCCGAGTAATCCGGTAATCTCAGATGAGCTGTGGCTCTCTCCATTTCATCAACCATATTGGCTAAGGAAGATGCGGCATAGTAATAATTACAAATGCCTGAATACGCTTCAAGCAATTCATTGGCCGCATTCAAAGCATCCTCTGAAGCGGTGTCGCCGTAATCCTCAACGGTTTTCCTCAATTTTTCGTACGAGTATATTGCATCAGGATATGCACTCTGAGATTCAAGTGCTTCATTGTAAGCGTCAACTATATTGAAGATTTCCGTGTACATTGTCTCACCGTCAATTGCAGCCTGAGCCGTATTGATTGCATTAGTCAGTGCAAATAAATCCGGTATACCGGCATCATTTATCTGACTTGCCAAATGAGCATAATAATCGATTACACTTGCCAATGCCGTCTCATCCTTAGCCATATAGGTCAGTTTGAAGTCAGCCCAAAGCACCCAATGACAAATATTTCCTTTCGATGTGAGACCAATCTTCATGACACCGTCTTCACCGACAAGGCCATAACAAGTCTGATTATATCGGTCAGCACGGAAAGCATAGCTGGCACCGGACATACCATTAGGCACATATCCTGTAACCTCGTCACCAGTGAACAAAAAGTCACCATTTGTCGTACCCCCTGTGTTATAGAAATCCTCCGGTGGATTTCCACCACTGATAAAGCAGTTTACCAAATCAATAGCCTTATCCTCAGAAATCACACTATTCACGATATTCTGAACTGGAGTCTCAAACTGGTTCATGTAAAGATTTACTTTGGAAGTCTCATGTCCGCTATAATGACCGTTGAGATTAGGGCGTTCGAATGCTTTTACAGAAATGATATAAACACCGGCAGGAACGTTATTCACTACCTGATAAACATCAACTATACCTTCGTAAACCTCAACACATGGGAATGCTTTTAGCCCGCCGGCAGTTCCATTGTTTATTGTCCATCCGTTGAATCCGTCATTGAATTTCGGGTTAACCAACAGGTCAGACATGTCAGGGTATATAATTGTCATTGTTCCTTCCACGTATGTAATGTCATAATTGTCGGATGTGGCTCCGGCAACAGTTATCGGATAGTTTCCAGTTGGGCTGTCCGCAGTGGCGGTTGTGGAAATGGTTGGCAAGGTGGTGAGTGATGTCTCGTTGTCGTCATAGGCGAATCCCTCGTAACTCACAGTCAGTTGAGGATTTGCTTCGCCGATGGTCTTTGTCTTGTCGTCGGCTGTGATGGTGAGCTGAGCTTTGTTGACAGAGAGAGTGAAGGTCTGTTCGAAAGGATTATAGTCTTCGTTTCCAGCCTGAGTGGCGGTGATTGTTGCGGAGCCGGCTCCTTTAATGCTAAGCGTGTTTCCGCTTACAGTTGCCACATTCGTGTTGCTGCTTGTCCAGGTAAGCGGTTGCTCTTCATCTGTGGTTGATGGAAGTGTGTAGTCAGCATCTCCGTATGTCATCACCGGGATTTCTGTGAGTGAGAGAGTCTGGTCGGATTGTACTGCCATTTCAACGATTCCACCTTTAAAGATTTCTTCTGTCCAACCTGCTGCTATATAAGCATCGCGGGTGCCTGCTGGAACAGTTAGAACACTGTTGGAAGGAGTAAATGCCCTTTGAGTAAGTTGAAATGGATTTTCTATTTCACAAATAACAGATGTCAGTCCTGAGCAGCGTGCAAAAGCTCCTTCTCCGATGTTTGTTACGTTGTTCGGTATTAAGATGCTTATAAGTCCATTGCAGCCGTTGAAAGCCGCACTATTAATGCTAGTGACGCTTGATGGGATGTTAACAGAGGTTAGATTTGAGCATTCTAAAAACATTGCATCTGGAATGTTTGTTATGTTTGCTTGGATTATAGCAGAAGAAAGATGGCTACAATATTCGAAAACACTTCCGCCTATATAGGTTACGCTGGACGGAATGTTGATTGATTGCAGTCCGCTAAGATTGAAAGCACCTGCTTCGATACGAGTGACACCATGCTGAATGGTTGCTGTTGTCAAATGGGAACAGCCCCTGAAAGCAAACATTCCTATACAAGTGACACTTGAAGGTATGTTGATGGAGGTCAGATATGTACAAGAATCGAATGCTTTTTCACCAATATTTATGACATTTGACGGGATATTAACCCAATTTAGTCTACCGCATAGTGAGAAGGCAGAATTATCAACATTTGAAATCCCCGTGAAATATTTTAATTCATCAAAGTATCTTAATTCAGAATTTTCTTTAAAAACAGTACCTATGCTTGACACAGCAGCCGCTTCTTGCATAGAAAGTTGACCGTCGTTGTTCGTGTCCCAATTTTGTATGCATAGCTCTTTTACTTTCTGGTCTTTAAAGATGATTGCCCCATCAGGTAATTCTTCAATAGTAGTAATGTTGGACAACCCATATGATGTCCAATAGGCTTTCTGATAATCACTCTTTTTACCATGAGGAACATACATGATACTACACACACAACTCACCAACGGTCCCTCGTCCATATCTGCATAGGTAGCTTCATGAAGTTCTGCAATAGCAGATGAAGACTCAATCGCAAAGGTAATGGAGTTTAAATTACAATCCATAAACACTCCCCAGCCCATGTGTGTAACAGTTTTAGGAATCGTTATTGTCTTTAGTCCGGTACATCTAGCAAATGCACATTCACCGATAGATGTTACCCCATCCGGGATGATGAAAGATGTTAATCCTGTGCATCCCCAAAAAGCAAAGTCATCTATTGATTTCACTGATTTGGAAATATAGACCGTTTCCAAGTTTTCATGGTTAACAAAAGCATAAGAACCAATATTTTTTACACCGTCCTCTATTATCACACTTTTGATTAAATCACGATGAGAATACCATGGAGAATCATATACCTCGCCGATATCTTCATCATAATAATAATAATAGTCCATTTCACCATTACTATATATAATACCATATTTTCCTTGTCCCGTTTCACCATTTGGCTTTGGTGAAATGGTTAAAAGATGACTGGTTGTATTCAAATACCACGAGCAGCCCGCAGTAACTCCGTTGTAATCCTCTGCCCATATCAGAATAGGCATAAAGAAGAATATTAGAAATATAATTTTTTTCATTATGTTATTTTTTAGGTTTAAACGAATTAGGTTTAGTCATTATATGTTGTCTCTTAATGTCATAGAGCAAAGACTGATAAATCTGTTTTTGAAATTTTAATTCTTCTTTCAGTTTGTGTCTGAGACGATTTCCTATTTCTTCTTGTTTTTTTGAATAATCGTCCCCCTTATAATCTTTAGGATCTAAAGGCGGTAAAGTGACACTTGTAACAAGATCCTGTTTGTATTTAATCTTTAAGAGATAGAAAAAATCTTGATTTAAAACTATTTCTGAATCGATGACAGCAAAAATCCTAAGTTCATTTTCGTATTTGAAAGCTTTACGTTTGAATGATAAATCTTTAATATATTCCTCTATTGACTGATAAGGCGTGTCTTTTCTTTTGTAATAATGCTTCAGAATGTTATCCCTGTCCATCGAGTAATCTATTTCTGTCACATAAAATGTCCAAAATGGGTTCGATGTTGCTAATGTCTTACATAATTTATCTAGTTTGATTGCCGCTCTGATGATTGTTTTGTCTTCTTCTGAATCATTATTACCATGCACTTTCCATAGGCCTTCCTCATTACTGAAAGCATCTAAAGTGAAACAGTAACAGACTACATTATACGTTTTATTTCCAATCTGAATATCGGGTTGATAAAAAAGATATTCAAATGGGTCATTCCAACGTAACGGAGATTCAAATCTACATTTCCCATTCATTATTTCTTTAAGATTGGAAATCCTCAAATAATGATATACTGTTAAAGAGCCTTGAGCCGGGACATAGTTCTCTTTACCACCAACATATTTCAAGTTGTTATTCCTCATCAAAAAATTATCTGAGAAATAAACAGATTTACTTATTTGTTCTAATGGTTCAAACATATTATTATATCAGTTAGTTAATACTGATTTTTTTTAATCTACAAAGATATATGAAATAATTGAATAATGAGGGGAAAAACTCATACATATTCATACATATTAGAACTAAGAATATGGAGTCTCCGTTAGCTGTTGAATTTCAATAAATTAAGTTTGTTTGTGCCCCACCATGTTTTCTTGTTTACTGTGGTTCAATATTGTTTCCAATTATTCTGGGTCTCAAATTATGGTGACCTTGATTCAAAATGATATTTGCTATACCGACTATGTCCGCCACATCAATTATTCCGTCCCCATCCACATCGGCATTATAAAAGAATATAGTAGTACTTCCGTTTGAAAGGATATAGTTGGCGACAATAACGATATCAGCCACATCTACAACATGATCGTTGTCAGCGTCGCCCAGCATGAAGCCCTCTACATTGAATGATGAAAAGACGGTGCTTTCCCCGGAATACTTATTGGTCAGTTCTGAGGTGCCAAGAATGATGTTCTGAATACTTACGATGTAAGTTCCTTCGGTCAGGGCAGGGAGGGGCTCAAAGGCGAGCGAAAGGATTTTACCGTCACCGCTGCTGATTGCATGTTGGTTGAGGAAGTAACAGAAACAGCGAACAGTGGTGGCATCAATCTGACGCTGTGTCACACTCATTCCCTCTGTTCTTGGTGTCAGCACCACGCCTCCCTCTTTCATCTGATAGACGGGAATGGTTTTGTTGCCGGACGTCACAGTTGGGAGCACCACGTCGAATTGCACACCGGTCAGTTCATCGTAGTTGTTGAGCGATACATCCACCTTCAGGTCATCACAAACCAGTACATCCTCCGTGTTGACGTAGAGGGTGTTTGGAGCGAACCGGCTTCCTGTGACAGTGACAGTCACCAGCCGCTTCTCAGGGTCGTTGTTGTAAATCCGCATCGTGGATGAGAACTCCGTTTCTTCCAAGCTGTTATATACGATGGTGAAGGATTTGCTGCGTCCCGCTGTAATCATCACCGGCAGACCGTCCTCTATAGAGAGCGCCTCGTTGTCGAACAGAATCCTCGAGATGGATAATGGCGCATTACCCGAGTTCCGAATTGTGAAAGATTTCCTGCATTCCTCCGTCACCGGCACCCTTCCCATGTTGATATTGCTGGCAGTGGAGATGTTCGGGCTTTGAATGGTGATGTAAGCACCGAATTTGTCGGACAGCACGTCGGTGGTGACGTTTTTTATCTGCGCTGTGAGAATTGCCTTCTGTGCCTCCAGCGTGGCACCCGACTGTCCGTCGAGGCGCACCCTGAACGTGGCGATGTCTCCGTCGTTGCCGTTGAAAGGCGTGTTTGTTGACGAATAGGCTATTGCCCGCAGGATGGTGCCGTTGAGTGTCGCCATCAGGCTGTGGTCTGCTTTTCTGTCGCTCAGCGCGAAACTCCCGTCCACATATTTCAGCTTGTCGGGCAGGTTGAACTCAAACTGGAATCCGGTGATGTCGTCCATGTTGTTCACGGTCAGGTGAATCGTCACCTCCTCATCCGATACCCCAGTCGCAGGCTGCACATGCAATTCGTTCACCGCATACGGCGTGGCTTTCAGCGCGATGGTGTTCAGTTTCGAGCTGCTGTTGCATTCCACTTTCACTGTCTCGTTGACATTCCCCCGTTCTGTGGGCGCAAAGCTGAGCGCTATGGTTCTAGAGGTTCCAGCCGCCACGCTGAAAGGAAATGACTCAGTGCAGCTGAATACCACTGGATCGCTGAACAGCATGCCTGTCACGGTCAGCGGCTCGTTGCCGACGTTGCTGATAGTCAGTGTCTGCTGGTAATTGCTGAGTATTGGCACCCGTCCGTAGTCAATAGTAATGCTGCTGTACTGAGCCTTGGCTGAGCGTATGCTCACGGTTCCGCTGACCACTGAGGCTTCAGCTGCTGTCCCGTCGGTCAGTGTGATGATGGTCTTAGAAGGGTCTAGCACGATATCCCCTGGTTCCTTACCCAGTTTGAGTCGGAAGGTGACCACATCTCCCTCGCTGCCGCTCAGCGCTGCCATCGAGAGAGAATAGACCACGATGTTGAGCACCCCATCTTTCGTGCCGACCGTCGCCTGATGAGAGGATGCACGTGAGGTCAATGTGGCAGAGCCCTCCACAAGTGTGAGCTGCTGGTCGAGCGGAATGCTGACCTGGATAGCTGTCACAGCATCGGTGTTCGACAGTGATAGCTCCACAGTCACCTCCTCCTCAGGACTGCCCTGTACCGACGATAGTGACAGGATGTTTTCCGCATGGAGGGTCAGCATTGCCAGCCACCCTCCGATGATAAACAGAAATCTCGTCATATCACTTCGCGATTTTGGTTCCGTTCACAATATAGATGCCACGTGGCAGGCGTTGCAGTTCGTCGGCACTGCCAGCCACTTTCTGTCCGTTCAGGTTGTAGATGCCTTTCGATGTGTTTGCAACGGAAACTGTCCGCATCTCTATCGCTGTGCTATTGCCCGGCTCAGCCTTCACGTTGGCTCCGTAGCAGTCGCTCATCCGGATGTTGCGCAGCTGTGCGCCTCCTATGTCGAGCAGCGGATGCCGTCCAGCAGGGATACTTTTCCCGTTCATGTTATAGGCAAGGAAAATATAGTCCTCATCGGTAATCCATGCAGACGCGTTCTCAAATCCTTTCAGTGTCTCAAGGACTCTTGGATTGGATTGGGCGGGAATATTCAGCTGCAGCTGGACTCCGCCAAGGGCGACAGGAGTCTCCACATAAACGATGCCATCCTCCACGGTGTATGTGGCGACTGCCTCAGTGCGTAACTTCGCCTCTGTGTCCGGATTGAGAATCACCTGGATTATTCCCACCACATCAAGGATGTCGATACTCTGGTCGGTGTTCATGTCCGCCGCATTGAAGATGAACGGCTTGGGTTCCATTCCCGCCACATAGTTTACGGTGGTGATGACATCTGCCACATCCACCTCCCCGCTGCCGTTGGCATCGCCTAGGGTATAATCATTAGGCATAGTGACAGCTACCACGTTAGAGATGTCATATTCCTGCAGGTCGGTGGAGAGCACCTTGTAGTAATAGCAGTAGGTCTTGCCCGGAACGACATCGTAGTCGGTGAATTCTGTCTCTGTCACATCGATGATTTCGTTGTTAATCCGTAGCGTATCGACGGTACCAGCTTCATTTTCTGAATAGCGATAGACATTGAATCCCATCGCGTCATCAAAATTGTTGTTTTCGTTGTCCCAGGTCAGGTTCACCCGTCCAAGTCCTGCCTCAGCCGCAAAACCTGTTGCCATACTTCCTGCCGACTGGATATTGATGTTGAAACGCATTTTCTCCTCAGGTGTCTCGAAGAACTCGTCGTCCTCTGCGCCATACACGTAAATGCGGTTCACACCGTCGCTCTTGGTCTTTGCCGTGATGGTCTTATAGGCGGTATAGACAGTTCCCGCCTCGTTCCAGCTGCCGTTTTCATTTACTGCATTCTGTGTGTAAGGGGCGCGTAAACCGAAGGAGATGTTCGGAGTCACTTCTTTGTTCATTGGCCGGTTGAAATATACTTCAAATTTATGCTGGCCAACGCCGAGCGGGGGCAACTCATCATATTGATCCTGAGCATCATAGTCATCTACTACGACTTTCCACACGATTCCGTGAGCTTCAGCAAGAGGTTGAGTCAGCATATTCGACAGATCTATTTTGTTGTTTGATTCTTTGTTCCCGGAGTTTCTGCCGATTTCGAAACAATGCAACCTTGCAATTTCTTCTTTGCCTGTGCCAAGATACGAAGGTGTTTCGCTTTTGATTGATTTTATCGCAGTATAATCAGATGAAGAGATATACTGCTCAGTACCTGTGATATTAAATATGTTATTGGGCTGGTATATATCCCACTCCATTTCAATAGCGTTTGTGATAAATGCTGAAGTAGGCGGCAGTATGTTTGTTACGATATTGTTGTTTTTTATAAATTTAGGGTGTTTAAAATGACTGCATTGCAAACTTCTAATAGTATTATTGTATAAACTTGAAGTACACACATTTGGCAGAGACCAGGACTCACTCGTAATCTCACTGTTTTTTATGATACAGTTGTCTAAAGAAGGAAAGAAATTACCAGAATTAGGATTGTTTATATTCACTCCTTCAAACATACAATATGATAAAGTGGGAATATAAGCTATAGTATGACCTGCCACAAAAGCCGCCGGTGCGTTTCCAAACCTATCATAGCCATCCTGTTGGACTAAACTCACTTCTGAATGTTCAAAATCCAGATATTTTCCGTTTATCCAATAGACGTATGGTTGTTTGTAATACATATATAGTATATCCCTTACTGTCTGCTGTATCGGTGTCTCCTCTGAATAAAATAGTTTAACTTTTGTCTGTTCTGTGTTTGTGTAAACGTAATTTAAAACTCTTGGTTTTACTTTTATGCCACTCCATGTCCCTTGTCCTGCACGGTTTGCAAATACTACCATGTTCCCTGGTTCGCCATGAATGTCCAAATCTCCTTCACATGTTATAGAAACACCTGCATTGAATTCCACTCTGGTGCCAGGTTCGATGCTCAGGGTGACTCCCTCTGGAATGGCAACGTTGTTTTCCACCAGCCAGGTCTTGTCGGCTGTAAGAGTCAAGTCTTCATCTATCAATCCAGAGATTTTTGTTATATTGTCAACAGTGAATGTGAACAGCCCGATATAAGTCACATTTGAGCTGTCGCATGTGGCAACCATTTTCATTTTGACATGGCGTCCGTCTGCCACATCGTCAGCCACTCTCAGCCGCAGCGGGTTCATGCTCACTCCCTTTCCGTATGCGGACAGATTCATTCCGAAATCTACCTTGTTGTTAGGCCCGTTAAGAATTTCCACAACTGATGAGTCTTCGTTTTCACCCAACTCCAGATGCATCCGGATGTTTTTTGCCTCACCGAACGTTGTGCGGATAACAGGATAGAGACTTACGGTCTCTCCAGCATCGATGTTGCCATCACCGCTGTAGTCTTCTTCTGACGCATCGGTGAGTTCCTTACGCTCGCGGTACATAATTCGCATAAGGTCGAGTTCGGCAGGACGTGAGCTAATCGCGTATGCTCCAGCGATATTCTGCGAATGTAGCAGGTCGCCCCAGAGTATCTCCTGGTTCTTGTAGTCCTTCACCATCATAAGTGCAGAGACTGAACCAGCCACTAATGGCGCTGCCATGGATGTTCCGTTCATGGTTTTGTATCTGCCGCCCGGAATGGTGGAAAGTATATCTGTTCCCGGCGCTTTCAGCTCATAATTGAATCCGTCGGGATCTGCAAACGTGCTTTCGCAGGAATATGTGGCACCGTCATCATCGTAATTGCTGAATCCGGCTAAGGTGCCCGTATCCGTGGTTGCCTGCACACCTAACACAAACGAATAAGCAGCGGGGAAACAAGGTTTTGGCCTGAGCGGATGAGAATGTGAGGCATAGAGACATAGTCCGTCATTACCTGCCGCAGCCACGATGACACACGACTGATAGGCTCTCTCCAATGCCTGTCGCATTGCGCTGCTGTTCGCGTATGTTCCGATGGACATGTTGAGCACGGTGGCACCATTCGCCACAGCGTAGTCAATGCCTCTGACGATGGTTGCCACATCGCCCGTTCCATCGCTCTGCATCACCGTCACCGGCATGATGTAAGCCTGGGGGTTAGCACCAACTATACCTATCTGATTGTTTGACGCAGCGGCAATGCCCGCCACGTGTGTGCCGTGCATGTTGTTGTCGCGGAGGTTGCCGGTGTTGTTGACAAAGTCCCATCCGTGCACGTCGTTCATGAATCCGTTGTTATCGTTGTCGAATCCCTCCTCGCCGTCCGCCTCGGCTGCGTTGGTCCAGAGGTTGTCAACGAGGTCGGGGTGTGTGATATCTACACCTGTGTCGAGTATGGCGATAACCGGTCGGGCAGGGTTGACCACTTGTTTCGACCATAGAGTCTTCACTCCATAGCTGTTGAGATACCATTGGCTGTTGACGTATGGGTTGCCAAAAAAGCTGCCGTTCAGCGTCACATCGTCAAAAATGTAAACTTTATAGTTGGGCTCAGCGAACTCCACCTCGTCGAGTTTGTTGAGTTCTGCAACCATCTGCTCCACCTCCTTGCGGTGATTATCGCCAAGACGCACCTGATAGAGCTGTGACAGTTTTTTCTCTGACACCGTCTGCCCATTGTAGGCACGCGCCTTTCTCAATGCGCGGTTCGGCTGCTCATAGGGAAGTATTTTCTCCATATCCTCTACACCGTAGCGTTTCAGTACTTCAGATACAGAGTTCACGTCGGTGGTTGCAATCCGGCCTGGTGCCTTGTGTACTTTCACCTGTCGGCTGTCCTTGAATTTCAACAGCACCTGTCCCTCCACATAGTCGTTATGTGAGAACCGCGTGTCAATCTTATTCACTTGGTCTTCGTTGTCATTGCTTACCGACTGTGCAACTGCAGGCATCCATGCAACTGCCAACATCATTATTATAAATGAAATTCTTTTCATTGTGCTTATTGTTTGGGTTTTTTATTAAAGATAAAAAAGTTTTATGATCTTGGTTTTTAGCAGAGAATTCGGAGATTTACAGTAAAAACTATGATGTTTTTTTTGATGCGTGATTGATCTAGTAACCAGCCATGATGTTGATGATAGCCACGATGTCGGAGATGTTCACTGCGTTGTCTTCGTTCACGTCGGCATATCTCCAAGTTGCCTGACCTGCCATCTGGTTGATGGTTGCAACAACGTCGGAAATATCTATTTTGCCGTCCTCGTTGACATCACCTTTCAGACCCTCTGTACGGTCTTCTGTAAACTGACGTGCAGAGAACAGCAGCGGCTTGTCGATGGCATGAATAACAACAAACGACTCATCATAAATCTCTGCACCGGCTTTACCTTTAAGCCAATATTCGTTTGCCATGATGTTGTAAAGTCCCTGCTGGGTCACCACATGGATTTTGTTGTTTTGCGCATCCGTAATTGTCAGACTGTTCTCATCCACATCCACCTTCATCTTATATGGCTTACCGTAAGGACTGCTGTCATCACCCTCACTCTTACGGAAATGCTTAGCCACAAGCGAGGAATATTCGCCTGATTTTGCGCCCTTGTCGATAAACAGCGCGTTTTCCTGAATGTGATACAGCACAAAGTCGCGCAGGATGCCGGTTATGGTGGCTGTTTTTTCTGCATCCCCCTCTGCTGCTGCCAGCTCATCTACCGTCGGCAGACCTGCCGAATAGGCTTCCTGCATCGCCGCATTGGTGGGGACATAAAGGGTGTAGTGGAAAGACAGGAGCAGAGGATAGGCTCTTGTGTAAGAACCACTTTTTGATGTAATCACAAGATTTCCATAAAGAGCTTCAGCGGCGACAAATCCGTCACTTGTGGTCTTACTTAACACGCCAGATCCTTTCAGCACCTTAAAGAACTCGGAGAACTGCTCCTGTTTCTCCAACGATTTTGCCACATTGTTGTAGGTGGTCTGAATGGGGGTGTTGAGCATGACAGCCAGACCGTTGCTTACAGTCTGCGTGGAAGCGGCGGCGACCGGTTTGTTGAGATTCGCCTGCATGGATGCAGACACATTCATCCCGCTGCCTTTCTTCTCAACGCACACAAAACTGTTGGCACGGGTTTTGTAGTATCGCTTTCCTTCCACGTAAGGTTCCGTGATGATGGAATTCTGGAAGATATGATGAAAGCGGTTTGATATCTGAGAATTACCCAAACCACCCGTGATTTGCCGCAACACATCTCCGGTCTTTGTCCATGTTCCGTCGCTGTTCTGTTTACATGCATACACATCTGCATAAACACCTCGCGCAGTCGGGTTAGCTGTATCAAGATGGAATTCCCACAGCTCGGTTCCCTCCGCACCAAAAGTTGAAGGATCGACAAACGACATCAGTGCCTGGTCGGACGGGATGAGCGCAATCTGCTTGACAAAGTTTGCTGAATGGAAATATTTATAGTCGAGATAATCGATGGCATTCAAATAGATGTTGTTGGTGGATGCCTGCTTGCTGATGGCATCATACACCGTGTTCTGCGACGTCCCCGCCAAGGTCTGCAACAGACATATCGTGGATAAAATCAATTTCTTCATAGTTTGTGTCAATTGTTGTCTAAGGAATAAAAGGAATAATTATTTCAGAAATAATACGATATTAATCAGTTGTTGGGTGAAATCTTGATTTGGGCGACTCTGATAACCTTGGAATAATTGGAAGCCTGTGAACTTAGCACATAGGATTCAATTTTCAGCATGTTCAAAGATGTGATATACTGGGGCGTATAGTCCAATACTAACGTCTCGCATTTTCCGGTATTCGGAATCTGGAAATTCTTAGACGACTCATTCATGAATGTGAATGTGGGGTTTGTCTCAACAGGAAACTTGCCAGACTCTGAAGACGAATACCATGAAAACCTGAGCTGTGACGGCAAATCCAATGCATCCTCTTCTGCTACAGGAGCAAACATTATCTCAACACGATAGGTCTTGTCAGCGAGCAGATAATACGGAATATTGAGGGTCATCCCCGTGTTCCGGGTGGAAAGCAGCGGTGAAGCCATGAGATAATGGTTGCCGGGAACATTCCATTTGGACTCGCAGCTGACATCCTGAATCTCCGTGTAGGTGGTATTTGTAAACTGGTTTTTCTCGTCGAAATACACATAGTCTGTTGACGGTGAGAATGTTTGTGCCGATGTCACGAAGAAATTATGGAATCCGTCGATAAACTCCTTGCTGACATCGTTGACAACATAAAGCGTTCCCTCAATACACTGAATGGTTCTTGCATTGCTTTTCAGAACGGGCCAGTCGCGGGAGCCGAGATAATCATTCATGATTTCAGAGATGCCATATTTCGACTTTTCCGCATCACCGAAATCTCCTGGATAGGCATTATATACTTGTTGGAGCGCATGGGTGTTCAATGCCAGCTGCTTCTCCTCATTCAGTGCCCACCATTCCGCCATATCCTCTTGGCTTTCGCAGGTCTTCTGCATGGTCTGGGATGCTATGAACGAAGTCTCACTTCCATACATCACCTCATTGTTGGAGAACCTCACAAACGGTCTGACGTAATAAGTGCTTCCATATTCCAGGCCGTTGAATGACGGAAAGAAATATTGATTGTCGTTCTTGTTCTCATTATACAGCACAAAAACCGCATCAGAGGAATTGGATGCCTGAGCTGCCAAATCCGTGATGTTACAACTGCATTCGTCAAAATCGATTCCGTTCACTGGGGATGTGTTTGTCTTTCCCAAAGCTGACACGTTTCCGGCAGAATACAGCGGATGAGTGTTCTTTGACAGACAATAACCCATTTCAATAAATTTCAGGTTGGGGTTGATGATTGTCTTCACGACAATTTTTTCTGCTGTCTGCTCATCTAAGTAAGCGTAAAAGTCAATGTTATCTACATTCATTGTCTTTCCGCTCTCCGGATTGGTGACAGAGTTACTGCCACCCAAAAACGAAAACGAGTTCACATTCGTTGCTGCCACGACAATCGTGGTGTCCTTGCCGTCCTCTGTTAGCGCATTGACGGTGAACACAACTCCTAAGGGATCCTGTGCCATCAGCGAAATACAAGAAAAAATGTATATTAAAGTCAGGATATATCGTTTCATATTGTTTGTGTTTTAGTTGTTGAAAAATCATTACCAAATGTCTTCATTCACATCCGGGTTGTCATAGACTGCTTCTGGTACCAGTTCAATATAATCGAGAGGCAGTTCATAGTCGTCACCTTCCATCGTTTGTATCAGCCGCAGGTAGTGGTCGGACTTACCATCGGAATGGAATATTCCGACCACTTTGCGGAGTGTACCGTCGGTGTCTCTGAAGTTGGAATAATAGACGTTACCGTCGTCTGACCCGGCATTGTAGGATTTCGGTCCCTTCATCCGGCCTTTGTTGTGGAAAGCGTGGTCGAAATAGGATATCATTTCCTCACTGCCAAGAGATGCGTCTGACCTCCATCCGATTTTGGGATCAGACCCACCCGGACGCATATCCACCATATCAATGAACTCATCATCTATAAAGAATGCGATGATACCGCGTTTGTTCATTCCGATGACTGTGGCAAGTCGCAGCTCATAATTCCCTTCAGGAAGCGGGGGCAGTTTTACAGTCATATCAAAATTCCCCTTGATTGCCACCTCATCACCTCCATAACTCCAGAAGTTAAGCACACGGTTTCGTACATGTACGTGTGTGTCATCGGTGAAAGTCCAGTTGGCAGCAGACCCGGACTTGAATCCGAGGCAGGTGTTCACGTTGTTGGCGGCGACAGCTCCTTGTCCGCCTCTTCCATATTTACCGCCTTCGATGTCTGATCTTGTATAATGTCCTCTTGCTCCTGAGGTCATGAAGTCGGGTGAGAGCGTGGTGGCATCTAGACGCATCCGCTCACTGAACACATAGTTCTGGATATCGGTGCCGTCAGGCTGCACCCCGTAGCTGATGATATCATCAATATAATGATAAACACCATTGACGGCTGTCTGATTAACAGTCATTTCCTCTGGCGGGGTGATTTTCGCTCCGCGGTATTTATAGCCATAATAATCTGCACGGGTCTGGATTCCTCTGCGGTTGATATAGAGTCCCATTTCAGAGCCACTAGGGTATGAGAATTTCATAATGGAGTAGGGCATCATAGTCTCATACCAGTCGGCGATATCCAAGCGTTTGCGGTCGAAAAGTCTGGCGAGCGCACTGTTAGGCCCATCCACATGCGTGAGGTTGTAATATTCTCCTTGGAACGGTAGCAGATGATACGACACAAAGCGGTTGAGCGAATTCCTACGGTCTTTCAGATTTGTCACACCTGCGTCCTCCGGATATTTCGGGTCGTAGATTTTAGCCGCCAGTTGTTTCAAATCGTTAAGCGTTTTCACCCCATATTTCGCAAACACGGTATTGGGCTCAGCAAACACGGTGTGCTTGATATAGCGGTGCTCCATATATGCCACGTTGTCGTATTCAACTGCTACATAAATGCACAGCTGGTCGTTGTTCCAACCCACGGAGTCTGCCCCCACGGAATAGGAGGTGTCCTCGTAGGTTTTAAGGGAGTCGATCATCCCGGTGGCTTCCAGTGCAGACACAAACAGGGAAATCGACTGGTCGTTTTTCAGCAACGCAGACAGAGTCCCAGGATGAGACTGTATTGATGATGTGATGCTTTTCACTCTCGACAGGGGCAGTGCCTGTCCGTCAGCAAACTGGATATACTCTGTGCCAGACGAGCTGACGGAGGAGAACGTGTAGTTCTTCACGTCATTGAGGGCATACATCGTTGTGTTACCCTTATTCGCTACAGTCACGGATTGCTGATCCACCGTTACTACGGGGCGTTCGGCTACCGTATAGTTGTTCTTCGTCCCGTTAGTGAGCGTCACTTGCATGACTGCCCCCTGGCTCTGTGCCCACAAACAATGGAATGAGGACATGAACAGTAATAATAAGAAAGGTGTTTTCCGAATCATATAAAAATTAGTTTAGCCCGTTAATTTAAAAGGATTGGGCTTGTGGTTAATTAGTTAATAAGAGTTAGTTCTCGAATTCTGTTTTATTTTTGCAAATTTATGTTTTATTTTTGCAAATTTATATGAAATATATTAAAAATTAGGTATAAATCTCATACATGTTCATACATATTAAAATTGGATGTGGATATGGTTGATAATCAGTGGTTATGATTTTTCTGCAACGCTGCAGCATCATGAGGAACAATTATGTGTTTTGAGGGTGGGGTGAATAACAGATTGAGTTCTAAAATATCGAAATACTTGCGTCAAAGAAAACAATTTTTCCAAATGTCACATGTTCGGCTCCAAACGGTCCGGATTCCGACATGTTCACCAGGGAACGTTTTGGTTTACGTGCTGAAGCTTTATGGAATGCGGATTGTCGGAAACGACATAGGACAGTCCCCATTGTCTATCAGCCGAAGACCATTAGGCTTCCATCGTTTTGCTTGGTTTTCATCTTATTTGCATGGCTTCTGTGTCGTTTTTTTGCATTATTTGCTTGGCAATTGTTTTGGGCATTATTATCGTTGGAAGAACCATGCTTTTTAAACTATGCGTGTTTCACACTCAGCTACATGCAAAACACTTTCCATGCTGAAAATTTGGTGGTTTGGCTGAAAAAGCGTATTTTTGCTGACGAAAGAAAAAATAGAGGTTGCAATGGAATTACCAGAAGTCATATATCCGTTAGGAAACCAGTCGTTTGAGAAGATTATCAGTGCCGGAAAGTTGTATGTTGACAAGACGGCGCTGATTTACCGCATGACGCATACTTACGACTATGTGTTTCTGAGCCGTCCACGCCGGTTCGGAAAGTCGCTGCTCTGCTCCACGCTTGCAGCTTATTTCCGTGGTGAGAAGGACCTGTTCCGTGGTCTGGCTATGGAGCAATTGGAGAAGGAGTGGACCCGGCATCCTGTGATTCATCTGAGTCTTGCGTCGGTGAAGGAGGTAGCTGTGGATAAAATAGAAAGGGAACTGACGTGCCTTCTTATGGAATTGGAGAATCAACTTCAGGTTGAACCTTTTACAAGTACGCTTGGCGGTCGTTTCAGAAACCTGATAACCAGGTGCTACGAACAATATGGCGAGAAGGTGGTTGTGGTGCTTGACGAATACGACGCTCCGTTGCTTAATGTGCTGCATGAAGAGGACAAGCTGAAAGAAGTCCGTCAGCTGATGCGTACGCTCTACTCCCCTCTGAAGGACTGCGACCCGTATCTTCGGTTCGTGTTCATCACAGGCATCTCGAAGTTCTCGCAACTGAGCATATTCAGCGAGATTAACAACCTGAAGGTGATCAGCATGCTGGATGAATATACCACGATCTGCGGATTCACCCAGCAGGAAATCGAGGATAATTTCCATATAGGTGTCCGGAAGCTCGCGGAAAAAAAAGGTATAACTGTTGAAAATGCTTTGGAAGAACTCAGACAGACTTACGACGGCTATCATTTTTCCGCCAATGCACCTGGCGTGTACAACCCTTACAGCATCATTAACGCACTCTCCGATGGAGAGTTTGACAACTACTGGTTCTCAACTGGCACTCCCTCGTTCCTGGTGGAGATGCTCAAGAAGTTCAGAACAGACTTTTCCAGCATTGACGGCAGCGAGGCGATGGCTGCAAGTTTCGACGCACCGACCGAGAACCTGAAATCGGTACTGCCATTGTTCTACCAGAGTGGATACATCACCATCAAAGGCTATGATGAGCGTGGAAAAGTCTATACTCTGGGATTTCCGAACAAGGAAGTGAAGACAGGTCTGATGGAATCGCTTTATACGAATTATGTTGCTCCCACCATAGACAACCGCGACACGAATATATGGAAAATCAGTAAGGGCTTTCTTAACCACGACCTTGATATGGCGTTCGACACGCTCCAGGCCTATCTGGAGGGCATCCCCTATCAGGACAGCCGTTTCGACGAGAACCACTGGACGCAGATGCTCTATGTCATCTTCTCGCTGTTAGGGCTGCACGTGGAGTCGCAGGTGCGGACGGCGAAGGGACGCATCGACGTGGTGGTCGGCACGAAGGACGACATCTATGTGATGGAGGTGAAGCTCGACCGCCCTGCGCAGGAGGCTCTGGAGCAGACCGACAGCCGCAAGTATCTCGTGCCCTACACGCTCGACGGCCGCCGTCTGACCAAAATAGGTGTATCTTTCTCCTCTGGGGAGCGGAACGTCACAGAATGGCTGGCTGAATAAATTGTAAGTAAATGGCTTTTTTTTTGTTGTTATCTGTATGGATGCGAATATGTATGAAAATGTATGCAGTTGTTCTTGTAGGATTGGATGATTTTGATTAAATTTGCATCATGAATGATAAAAATGAAAATCAGTACCAGGCTTTATGCGATGCTGTGGAAAAACATGTAGGCATGAAGATGGTGCGTTCGCAGGACTTCGACTGGCTCGCGGAGAAGATATTGGAGCAGCAACATCAGATGGTGTCCGCCAACACGCTGAAACGTCTGTGGGGCTATTTTGAGCATGTCCGTGTGGAGACCCGTAAGAGCGTGCTCGACTTACTGGCGCAATATCTGGGTTACAGCAATTATGTGGTGTTCGTCCAGACTTTAGAGATGGTTGCTGCCAACAAGTCGAGCGACGAAGTCAACACCAATCATCTGGAGGTGAAAAAGTTGCCAGTCGGACAGCGGATTTGTGTCACCTGGCTGCCCGACCGCCGTGTGGTTATGGAGCATCTTGGTCAAGGGAGGTGCATTATCAGGGAAGTTGAGAATTCCAAGCTGTGCGTGGGCGACACATTCAACTGCCATCTGTTGATTGACGGTGAGCCGCTGTTTCTCGGGAGTCTGAGCCGTGTGGGTAAAAGTCCCTCGGAATCTGTGGCTTATCAGGCAGGCAAGCAGGGCGGCATCCATTTTGAAGTTTTAATAGACTGAGCATGACAAACGACACAGATTTCTCGGATTTTGTTTATCACGGATTCGAAGGAATCGAAAGTAGCTTTACAAACATCAGTGTGGTGAGGAATTCATCACACAATATTTTGCTGAAAGCGCGGCGCTACGGACAGTGGTGGCTGCTCAAAGGGTTGTTGCCGGAGGAGAAGGACGAGCCCGTGTTTCAGGAGATGCTGCGAAAGGAGTTTGAGATACTCATCCAGTTGCAGCACCCTAATATCGTAAGGGCATTCAGCATAGAACAGGTGGAAGAATGGGGTACATGCATCGTGATGGAATGGGTGGAGGGCGACACTCTGCTGGAATACATGAAGACCGCCCCTGATAATCAGAAAAAGCTGAAGCTGGTGGGAGAAATGTCGGAGGCACTGAGGTATATCCATCAGATTGGCATTGTCCACCGCGACCTGAAACCGTCGAATGTGATGGTGACGAGAAATGGTGACAACGTGAAACTGATAGATTTCGGGCTGGCAGACTCCGACAATTATGCTGTGCTGAAGCAGTCGGGTGGTACGGAGAGCTATATGGCTCCCGAGCAGGCGGCAGGTGGTGATCCGGATTGCCGTAACGACATCTACAGCCTCGGAGTTATTCTTCAGCAGATGAATCTGGGTAAACGCTTCGAGGGCATCGTCAAAAAATGTCAGGCACCCTTTGACCGCCGTTACAAAAACATGGATGATTTCAAGACGGCTTTCGGCCATGCAGCCCGCCGTCGTTCACGTCGTGTGTCGTCGAAATGGCTGTGGCTGATGGGGGGACTTGTCTTATTGCTTTTAGGTGTGACCGGCTACAGTCTTTACCGAATGAAAAAAGTGCAGGATGCCAACAGCGATGACCCCACGATCATGGACTATGAGGATTATGTGCCTTCGGAACTGACGTTGAGTGAGGAGCCGACACTGAAAATCGTGAATCCCGATTTTCATGGCGGGAAAGCATACGGCTGGAGTTTCGGTGGAGGAGTTCCTCCCGACTGTTTCAATAAAGGCACAATCACCGCTGCGCATTACTATATGAAGACATTCAATATCTGGCAGGTGGTTCATGGTTTGGAACCTGGAGACTATGAGCTGAGTGTTCAGGCCTTCCACCGTCCCGACAGCGGACATTGGACGTTGTGGCATTATGAGCATGCTAAAGACAAAGAGAACGGAACAGTTTATTCCACAGCAGAACTCTATGCCGACACCGCATCGGTGCGTCTTCTTAACTGGGCAACCGAGGCGAACACCGTCTCGCTGCCGCCAGATGACATTTTTTATGAGGAGGTCGTGAAAGACGAGATTCCCAGTGCACTTGCTGGCGCAGGTTATTATTTTCAACAGGGACATTATGTCAACCGGTTGAAATTCAAGGTCGGGGAGATTGATTCCGTGAAGATAGGCTTGCGTCTGACCACTATGCGCGACACCTCGTTCTCATGGGTGGCTTTCGACACGTTCAGGCTGAAAAAACTGGATTAGATTTTTCGTTTATAATTCGTTTATGAAATGTTGATAGGCGAGGGATGTACCGTCCTTCGCCAGTCTGTTGTGTGGCCAGAATGACCTCATGCCCGGCCGTTATCGTGTCAGGTGCGGTGCGGTGATTCTTTTAGACGCACAGCACGTCTCGACTATTTATATGGTTGTTTTGGAATGTGGTGTGGTTTAGAATAAGGTGTTTTATTTGGTAAGGGCTTTGAAGAGAGATTTGGCTACGACTTTTCCTCCGGCTGGGTTGATGTGTGTGTAGTCGAGGTTTGCCTGTCCGTTTTTCTGCATACGTCCGATGCTTCCTTCTCCTCCCATGGCGAGGAAGAGATTCCAGAAAGCGACTCCCTCGTCGGCTGCCATCTGGCGTTGCGCCGCCATCAGCTCTTTCACACCGCGCATCGTGACCAGTCCGTCGGCACTGCGCTCGTCGCGGTCGCCGCTTCCGAGGATGAGGATGCTGGCACTGGGGAAATACGCCTTGATTTTCCGGATTACCTTCTTAAATTTGGATGTGTAAGGGGTGTAGTCCGTCTGTTTTTTGTTTGCGATGTTCAGTCCGTACTCGAAGATGAAGAGGTCGTAGGGACGCAGCCGCGCGTAGGCAGCGAGGATGTCGTCGGCGGTGTTGGCGGTGTACCATCCGTTGCTGCCTCTCATGCTGTAGTTGTCGAGGCAGATGCCCGTGTTGCCGTCGAGCGCGACCCCGAATACACGTCCGCTGCCCGCTGCGTCGAAAGCGAATTTCCCGATGTTTGCCGACTGGAACACGGCAGCCGCCATCGCGCCTCCGTCGCTGATGGAAGGTTGTGTCTCCGCCCCGTTTACCCGTCCTTTGAACGAAAGGCCTCCAGGCACATAGAAGACGGTTGCCTTGTCGGCAGTCGCCGCATGCCCCTTGCTCGTTGTGACGTTGAACGACGCGTTGCCTTTAGCGATGAAATAGCCGCCGTTAAGTCCCTGCAGGCTTCCCTGATGCCCTTTGCGGTCGTTGGCATGGTGTGACTCCCATCCTGAGCAGTTGGTCTTTGCCGTGAGCCGGAACCGCTCCGACACACAGGATATATCCACCCATCCGACTCCTTTCCCGCCATACTGCGCCTGGAGCATCTCCCGGAGGTCGCTGGTGAGGATGTCGCCCTCAATGAAGGAGTCGCCGAAGAAGGCGATTCTGACGGGCCGGCTTCCCGCCTGGGCGAGTGCCGCCCTGAAGTGGCTCATGGTCTCTCCGAAGTCCTCGATGTCGGGCACATCACCTGTGCTGACCGCCGAGTAGTCGATGGGCTTGATGTCAGCAGGGTGGTATGCGGCAGTGTCGCCCTCGTTGACAGAAGCCGTCTGCTTTGGTGCTTCCGCCGGTTGGTGTCTGGCAGGCTCAGGTTGCTGAGTGGTTGGCCCCTCCTTCTTCCTGGCTGGCTCCTGTCTGGCGGTCTGGGGTGCTGTCGTAGGGATGACGACAGGCTCGTCTTCCTCATCCTCGAGTTTGTCGAATGCCACCGACTGGCTGTCGTCGTCGGGAGCGACAGAGTCGGTGGCTATCTCGATGGAGCCGGTCAATGAGTCGGCTCTCAGCTCCGCAAGGATGTTGCCGTCGGAGTCGCGCTGCTGCACGTCGCTGAGGAGGTTGACCCTCCTGAATTCCTTGTCACCGACCTGGATTTTCGGGAGCCAGAACAGAGCAAGGAGAATCAGCACGACAGTAAGCGGGAGATAGAAGGATTTGCGGAGCTGGTTCATTTTTTTGAATGGAGTTATATTTTCTGGGAAAATGGAGTTATATCCCTTCGGGATGAAGTTATATTTCCTTCGGAAATGGAGTTAAATTCCTTCGGAATTGGAGTTAATATCTGTCGGCTAAAAACTAAAGACTAAAAACTAAACTCCTGCCATGATGTTGATGACGGCAACGACATCAGAGATGTCGGTGTTGTTGTCGTTGTTGACATCGGCGGTGTCTTTGTAGGTCTGGTCGCCAGCCATGGTGTTGATGATAGCCACGATGTCGGAGATATCTACATGACCGTCGAGGTTGACGTCACCCGGTATGATTTCGACCGGTGCGACCGTATGCTCGGTGATGGACTTGAGTGATGCCCCCTCCTGGCTGTCGGTGATGTGGATGTTGAAGTAGAAAGTGGCCTGAGCCATTTTCCCGTTTTTCTTGTATCTGATGGCCTGGGCGATACGGTATTCATCGCCGTTCTTCACCTTGTTGGGATAGCGGCCGAGTGAGAACGTGAGTGTTGACGGAGCCATTTCGGAGTAGATATATCCCTGCCCCCAGTCGCAGACGTTGCCTGCGGCGTTGAACCAGTGTCCGTAGCCGGTTGCTGATGATCCGGTCTGCACGACTGTTCCCGTCTTTGGGTTGCACGGATAGAATTTGCATGTGCCCTCTTTCACGGTTCCAGAAGACCATGTCTGTAGGCATGAAGCGATGTCGTTGGTCGGTGTCGCCATCTGGAACGCAGTGCCTAGCGCAGCCAGTGCGTTTCCGGATATGCTTACCTCTGTGCCGTAGTAGTCGTAGGTGCTTGCAGGATAATAGCAGTCGTATTCAAGTTCCACGTTTGCCACGTCTCTTCCGTCGATGGTGGGTTCCGCATAGACGGTGGCTTTCGTGCCGATGTCGGTGTTGTGGAGCTTGAAGTAATAGGGCCACTGGTCGTCGTTCGTGATGTTGTCGTCCCATTTGTGCTGGATGTAGTTCTTGAGCGAGGGCGCCACGATGAGCCACATCTGCTTCGCCCCCTCAGGCACGGTGAGGCTCACCTCGGCAGTCTTCTCTCCGCTTCCAGTGCAATACACGGAGTCGGCTGCGAAATACGCTCTCGTACCGTCGTTTTTGAGCACCACATAGCCGATACGGAATCCTCTGTAGGATGAGTTTACGCCGTTGTAGGTGGTGCGTGTGGTCTTTGCGAAGTTATCTCCGTTGAAGTATTCAGCAGGGTCGCAAGCTGTGAGCTTGCTGATGGGCTTCATGGCCGTGAACGTGGTAGTGATTTCCGTTCCCGGCTCTTTTGTCTGAAGCGGAATGACGTTGAATCCGGTGCCCTGCGGACAGCTGGAGTAAGCCACCTGGTAAGTGCTGTCGGCGATGAGTGAGCAGGCATATCTGAAATTCCCGATATAGGCATTGTTGTATCCCTTGCATTTCTCGATGTCGTAGGTGGCGGCATGCATGGCGAAGTCGAAATGGAGCTTGTAGAGCTCAGCCACAGTGAGGCCTTTGAGTGCCATGAGGGCCTCGTTGAAGTCGGATGCTTTAGGCATCGGCTGTGTCCAGACCTTATAAACAGTCTGGAGGTCGTTGTAGTATTCGCAGAGATAATGCAGGAACATGTATGCCTGGTATCTGTGCCACTCGTGTGAGAACGCCATGTTGTGGGTGTTGTAGAAGAAATAGCCGGTGTTGCTCTCGCTGAACACCTCGTTGGGGTAGGAGCAGAGAGCCTGCCAGTTGGCTGTCGTCTCCCAGATGGCCGCTCCCGACCCTATCGCGTCGTGGAAGCCTGTGTGGCAGTTGGAGATGGTTCCTTGCTTGGAGTCGTCGCTGTAGCACATGTAGTGGAAAGAGTGTCCCACCTCGTGAGCCACGGCAGAGCCGACGGGCTTGCAGGTGGACGGGTTGAGCCAGAGTGCCGGCACCTGGTAGTCGTAGCCCGATCCGTAGCAGGTCCATGTCTCGGTGTGGTTCAGACAGACGATGATTTTGTATTTGTGCACGTTGGAGCTGGGCAGCGACCCGAATCCGAGCGTCTCCGTCTCGTCCTTGTAGAAGGTCTCGAGCCTTTCCTTCATGTAGGCGAGGTCGATGTAGTAGAAGTTGGAGCTGTTGAGCTTGTCGGGCGGGGTGTTACCCCAGTATTTGTCCCAGAACACGATGAAGTTGTCGGTCTCTATGCTTCTCGATTTCGACCAAGTGTATTTGTTGTCGGGGTCGTTGTCGGCGTAGAGGAGTGTGTCGTTGGAGTTGAAATAGCGCCATTCCACAGGGATATAGACCGTTTTCTGTGCGAAAGCTGATGCACAGCAGATGGCGAGGATGGTTGTTAGTAGTAGTTTTTTCATTTTTTTATGTTTTTTATAGAGGTTCTAGGGAAAACTAGAGAAAACTAGGAAAGCTAGGAAATCTTGGGAAATCCTAGGATAAAAAAAACTAGCTGTTTTCCGGTTTTTCCTTTTCACTTTTGTTTTCTGTTTCGGTTTCGTCGTTCTTGGCGAGTTCGGGGTAGGAGATACGGGTGTGGTAGATGGTTTTCAGCCGTTCTTTGAGCGCTTTCCGGGCTATCTGCACGTCTTTGAAGGTGAGGTTGCTGTCGTTGAAGAAGCCCTCCTCCACCTGCGACTGCACGATTTTGTCGACGAGCGCGGATATGGTCTCCTCGGTGTAGGTGACCAGGCTTCTTGACGCCGCCTCCACGGCATCAGCCATCATGAGGATGGCCTCCTCTTTCGATTCGGGATTCGGGCCCGGATAGGTGAATTTGCTCTCGTCGATGTCTGCCTCCGGGTGTTCGTTCTTATAGGTGATGTAGAAATACTTCACTTTGCCTGTGCCGTGGTGGGTGATGATGAACCGCTGAATAACCTCCGGCAGGTCGTAGTGCTCAGCCAGTTTCACTCCCTCAGTCACGTGCGCGATGATGACCTCCGCACTTTTCACCGGCGAGATGCGTTCGTGCGGGTTTTTACCCGACTGGTTTTCCGTGAAGAACACCGGTCTTGAAAGCTTTCCGATGTCGTGGTAGAGTGCTCCGGTCCTGACCAGCTGAACGTTGGCGTTCACTTTTGCCGCCACCTCGGATGCGAGAATCGCCACCTGTGTGGAGTGCTGGAAAGTGCCGGGAGCCTCTTCCATGAGTTTCTGAAGCAGCGGGTTGTTGGTGTTCGACAGCTCAAGCAAGGTCACTTCCGACGTGAATCCGAAGAATTTCTCCATAATCCAGAATAGCGGGTAGGCGAATAGCAGCAAGAGACCGCTGACTACGAGCCAATAGTAGGGGTCGGTCTTGTCCGGGTCTTTCGACGGGTCCTCGGCAGTCATGAGCGACACGATGAAATAGGTGGCGACGAGGGTGGCTGTGACGAGCAGCATCGTCTTGACAATCTGCGACCGCTGTGTCATCTGCCTGAGCGTCTGCACCGCCACCATGCCCGCTATGATCTGAATCACGAGGAACTCATAGTGATAGACGATGGATATGGATGACAGCAGAATCGTGGCGAGATGGAACACGAATGCGACCCTGGAGTCGAGGAACACCCTGATGATGATGGGAACGAGACAGAATGGCACGACATATACATGCAGCATCGTGTGTTGTTCGAGTGTTGATGTGATGGCGCAGAAAAACACCGGCAGTATGAACAGCATCAGGTATGCCCGCTTATTCAGGAAATAGTCTCGTCTGAAGATATAGAGGAAGGTGTTGAGCACGATGATGATCAGCAGTACGAACAGAATCTGCCCGATAAGCACTTTCACCGGCTTCTGGTTTTCAGTCCTGCTTCTGAACGTGTCTTCGTAGGCTTTGATTTTACGGAGCTTCTCGGGGGTGATGATCTCACCCCTGTCGATGATTTTCTCGTTTTGAAGCACATTGCCTATGTTCGGCGAGAGTGAGTCGGTGAGCGCTTTGAGCTCCTGGGAGGATTTCTTGAAGTCGATGAGCAGGTTTGGCTCCAGCAACACGTTGAGGTTGAGTGCCGAAAGGAATTGCTTCCTGAGCGTATCCACCATGTCGGCGTTGTTCCCAACGGGGTTCATGAGTTTCTGGTAAGCTCCTTGTATGCTGTAGATGTTTTCGATGCTGACAGGAGGTTTCTGGATGTTGTTGTCGAGAATCCTGATATAGGAAACCTTGGTTGATCTTTTCAAGCTGTCGAATATCTGCTGGCCCATCACTCCCTCGTCGTAGATGGTCTCTATTTCGTCGAGCAGCGCTTTGTAGTAGCTCGCCACAACCGGGGACCCGAACTGCTTGTCTTCGTATAGCTGTTGAGCGGCGTTCTGTATTCGGATTTTCACCGTGTCCTTCACTGCGTGACGGATATTGAAATAGGGCTGGAATTCCTGACGTATGCTGTCTTTCTTTTTGTAGAGCTCCTGGTCGCTCATGTTCACGTTGAATTTCCAGAGCGCGATGAGGGGAGGGTGGTGCCATGGTGTTCCCACATTCACTTCTCCATACTTGAACTGTTCGGAGTTGGGAAGGAAATAGGTGATGATGGCCACCGAAGCAATCATCACCACAATCCTGTTGAGCCACTCAAGTCCTTTGAGTGACTTCTTTGCCGACTTCTGCTTTTTGAGCGTCTTTGCAAGCACTGGGTCGGGCGTTCGTCTGAATATCCGTTTGAAAAACGAAAACATGGTTCGGTTTTTAGCTTTTAGTTTTTAGTTTTTGGTTTTTGGTTTTTTCCTCTGATCATTCAGACCGTTCAGCTTATTCTGATTACTCTGATTACTCAGCTTATTCTGATTACTCTGAACTGTCTTGTGAATCAACTCCAGACCCTCCAAAAACAAACTATAGTCTTGTCTTCTCGTCTTCTTGTCTTCTCGTCTTCTTGTCTTCTCGTCTTCTTGTCTTCTCGTGAGCACTAACAGCCCATGAGGTACTGCTTGAAGTCGGCAAATTCTTTGGTCATGGCCACAGACTGCTTCCTGCCTTTCATGAACTCGGCGAGTTTTGCGGGAATGCTCACCGGCTGACCGATGATCTGGTCTACGGTGTGCTTGAATTTGGCGGGGTGTGCCGTCTCGAGGAAAACGCCGGTCTCGCCATCTTTCAGACCCTCCTCAAGCGCGCGGAATCCGCAGGCGCCGTGCGGGTCGCAGAGGTAGCCGGTGGTGTCATACACTTGCTTGATGGTCTCGGCTATCTGCTGATCGGTGTAGGTGGCACCGCTGATGTCGGCACAGATGCCGGCATGGCTTTTCCCGTAGAGGTCGTAGATGCGTGCGAAGTTAGAGGGGTCGCCCACGTCCATCGCGTTGGCGATGGTCTGCACAGATGCCTTCGGGTGGTATTCGCCTGTCTGCAGGAACTGGTAGAAGATATCGTTGGCGTTGTTGGCGGCGATGAACCGGCTGACGGGCAGTCCCATCCGTTTGCCGAACAGTCCGGCGCAGATGTTGCCGAAATTGCCTGACGGCACGCAGACGACGAGCCGGTTGGCCAGTCCGCGTCTCTTCATCTGAGCATAGGCGTGGAAGTAATAGAACGCCTGTGGCAGGAACCGTGCCACGTTGATGGAGTTGGCGGAGGTGAGCTTGAGGTGGGAGTTCAGTTCGGCGTCCATGAACGCAGACTTCACGAGCCGCTGGCAGTCGTCGAACACCCCGTCGACCTCGATGGCGGTGATGTTTTGTCCGAGTGTGGTGAACTGGCATTCCTGTATGTCGCTCACTTTCCCTTTCGGATAGAGCACATAGACGTGGATGCCATCCACACCAAGGAACCCGTTCGCCACCGCTGAGCCTGTGTCGCCGGATGTTGCCACGAGCACGTTGACCGTGTTGCCTCCTTCACCCTCTTTGCGGATGAAATATTGCAGGAGGCGGGCCATGAAGCGTGCTCCCACGTCCTTGAATGCGAGGGTGGGACCATGGAAGAGCTCGAGTGCGAAGATCCTGTCGGTCACCGGCACCACCGGGCAGTCGAATGCGAGCGTGTCGTCGACGATGCGCCGGAGGTCTTCAGCGGGCACGTCCTCACCGAAGAAAGCGTCAGCCACGCTGAAGGCGATTTCCTGGAACGACAGTTTTTCGATGTTGTCGAAAAATGATCCGGGGAGCGACTTGATGCGCTCCGGCATATAGAGTCCTTTGTCTTCTGCAAGCCCTTTCACCACGGCTTTCTCGAGGGTGGCAAGAGGGGCTTGGGCGTTGGTGGAATAGAATTGCATATTGGATTTTTAGTTCTTTGTTTTTAGTTTTTAGATTTTAGTTGACCGTGCTGCGCCGGTCGGTTGTGCGTCGGAATACCGTCGCTTACATGAAAGCTGACGGGCTCAGGCATATTTTCAGCCGGACATGAGTTTTTTCAGTCGGACATGAGTTTTTTCAAAGCCGGACATGAGTTTTTTCAGTCGGACATGAGGGCTTTCATGAATTCGTCGCGTTTGAGCAGGCCGTAAGAGCCGGTTTTGCATGCGTCCTCGTCGAGAGTCTGCACACTGTCGGGCTGTATGCCCGGCTTGTAAATCAGGAAGGGCACCGGCTCGCTGGTGTGGGTGCGGTGAGCCACCGGTGTGGGGTGGTCGGGAAGAATGGCAATCGCCACGTCCTCACCCACAGCTGAAACGGGCTGTTCGGGGTTGAAGTCCTCCAACTTTCCGTAAATTGCCTCGAAGATAGGTTTTACCGCACGCTGGTCGAGATATTCGATGGTCTTGAGCTTGAGCTCCAGGTTGCCGTCGTGTCCTGCCTCGTCGCTTGCCTCGATATGCAGATAGACGAAGTCGTCGGTCTTTAGAGCGTCGATAGCCGCCTGAGCCTTTCCCTCATAGTTTGTGTTATAGAGTCCGGTTGCCCCTTCCACTTCGATGGAGCGCAGTCCTGCGAGCTTGCCGATGCCTCTGAGCAGATCGACAGCAGTGATGACCGCTCCTCGCCGGATGGCAGGGTAGGTGGTCGTGAGAGGTGTCATGTCGGGCCTGTAGCCTCCTGCCCATGGCCAGATGCTGTTGGCTGGGTCTTTTCCTTCTTTTATCCGCTGAATGTTGAGCGGATGGCTTTTCAGCAGCTCCTGCGACCTGACGATGAGGTCGTTGATGAGGTCAGCGGTCGGTTGTGCTTCAGGCACCTGCGGCTTGACCAGCAGCGGACGCCAGGGCTGTCCGGGCACGTCGTGGGGCGGGGTGCAGTCAATCCGTTTGTCACCTCCTTTGATCACCAGCAGATGCCGGTATTGGATGCCCGTGTAGAAATGCACCTTGTCGCTGCCCAGTCTCTCCTGAAGAAACCGGATGAGCTGGTCGGCCTCTTCGGTGGTCAGGTGTCCGGCAGAGTGGTTTTTGATGTGGTCGCCTTCGATGCAGATGAGGTTGCAGCGGATAGCCATATCCCCTGCTTCCAGTTCCACACCGATGCTTGCCGCCTCAAGCGGCCCTCTGCCCTCATACACCTTTGTCTGGTCGTAGCCGAGGATGGCGGAGTTCGCCACCTCGCTTCCCGGATGGAATCCGTCGGGAACGGTCTGCAGCATGCCGCAACGTCCCCATCTCGCAAGCGCGTCGATATAGGGCGTTTCGGCATACTGGAGGAGGGTCTTGTTGCCAAGACGCTCCACTTTCCAGTCTGCCATTCCGTCACCAAGTATGATGATATGTTTCATTTTTTAATAGGAGTTAAATTTCTTTCAGAAATAGGAGTTAAATTCCTTTGGAATAGGAGTTAAATTTCTTTCAGAAATAGGAGTTATATCCCTTCGGAATAGGAGTTAAACTTCCTTTCCTTTTCAAACTTCCCGTAAAAAAATTATATATTGGCAATTCTCATGATGTCGGCAAACACACCGGCTGCTGTGACACTCGCACCTGCTCCGTAGCCTTTGATAAGCATGGGGTGCTCATGATAGCGTGCGGTGGTGATGAGGATGATGTTGTTCGAGCCTTCGAGGTCGTAGAAGGGGTGATGCTCATCCACCTCCTGCAGCGCCACCTTGCCCTTGCCGTTCTCAAGTGTGGCGACGAAACGCCATTTCTTGTTGCCTTCCTCCAGCTTCTTGCGTCTGGCCTCAAAGTCGGCGTCGAGCGAGGGCAGGTTCTTCCAGAAGTCGTCGATGCTGCCTTCGAAGAAGTCGTTGGGGATGAACAGGTGCTTCTCTACATCCTCCTGGTTGAGCTGATAACCAGCTTCGCGGCTCAGAATCACGAGCTTACGGATCACGTCCTTTCCGCTGAGGTCAATCCTCGGGTCAGGCTCGGAGAACCGCTCTTCTTTTGCCATCCTTACCGTCTGGGAGAACGGGATGTCGGCTGAAATCTTGTTGAAGATATAGTTGAGTGTGCCGCTGAGCACAGCCTCCAGCTTTTCGATTTTGTCGCCTGAGTTCACGAGGTCGTTCATCGTGTGGATAATCGGCAGTCCGGCGCCTACGTTGGTCTCATACATGTATTTCACTCCGCGGTCGCGTGCCGTCGCTTTCAGTTTCGCGTAAACCTGATAGTCGGACGATGCTGCCACCTTGTTTGCCGCAACCACGTTGATGCTGTGGTCGAGGAAGTCCTGATAGAGGGAAGCGATGCCCGGTGCAGCGGTACAGTCGACGAACACCGAGTTGAAGATGTTCATACCGATGACCTCTCTGCGTATGGTCTCCTCGTTGCTGCCCGGATGCTTTGCCAGCTCTTCCTGGTAGTTGGTGAGGTCGATGCCGTCGCGGTTGTAGATGGCGCATGTCACGTCGATGATGCCGACGACATTGAGTTTCAGCCGGCGTTCCTTCATGAGGATTTCACGCTGCTGCGCTATCTGCTGAAGCAGCGACCCGCCCACGGTGCCTGTGCCGCAGATGAAGAGGTTGAGCACCTGGTATTCAGAGAGGAAGAAGCTGTCGTGCAGCACATTGAGCGATTTCCTCAGGAAACGGCTCTCCACGACGAACGAAATGTTAGTCTCTGAGGCTCCTTGAGCACATGCAATCACGCTGATACCGCTGCGGCCAAGTGTCCCGAAGAGCTTGCCGGCGATGCCAGGCGTGTGCTTCATGTTTTCACCCACGATGGCGATGGTGGCGAGGTTCTTCTCCTGTGCCATCTCATACATGGCTCCCATCTCGATCTCTTTCTTGAATTCCTCGTTGAGCACTTGGCAGGCTTTGTCAGAGTCCTCATTGCGCACACCGATGGAGGTGGAGTTCTCTGACGATGCCTGGCTGACGAGGAACACACTGATGCCCTCTTTGGCAAGCGCAGTGAATATTCGCCTGTTCACACCGATGACACCGACCATCGACAGGCCGGATACGGTGATGAGACTGGTGTTGTTGATGGATGATATTCCTTTGATTGCCCTGTGGCCTTTCTCGCCGTCGGATGATATGATGGTTCCCTTTGCTTCGGGGTTGAATGTGTTTTTGATAAGTATAGGTATGTTTTTGATACACACCGGATATATAGTAGGGGGATAGACCACCTTTGCGCCGAAATGGCTGAGCTCCATCGCCTCGATATAAGAGAGGTGGTCGATGGTGTATGCAGAGTTGATTACTTTCGGGTCGGCAGTCATGAATCCGTCAACATCTGTCCAGATTTCGAGAATCGTGGCGTCGAGAGCCGCGGCTATGATGCTGGCAGTATAGTCGGAACCGCCTCTTCCGAGGTTGGTGATTTCTCCTGTCTCATTGTCTGTGGAAATGAATCCCGGCACAACTGCAATAGGTCTTGGCGACTGACGGTCGTTACCAATTGAGCGGAAATGCTTGAATTCTTTCCTCACAAGGTCATACGTGAGCGTGGTCACGAGCGTGTTGACATCATTTTTCTTCTCTGTCTTGATGAAGTCAAGCGCATTGTGGAATGACGCTCCGTGCATCATGGCCGCCACGATGCATGCCGAGAGTCTCTCCCCATAGCTCACAATAGCGTTTGCCGTCTTTTCGGACAAGTCGCGTATGAGAAACACGCCCTGATAGATGCTCTTGAGGTCGTCGAGCAGGGAATCGACCGTTTTGAGCAGCGCCACCTGCTTGTCGGCATCAGGTATGATAGCGTCAATGAGCTGATGATGCCTGCTGACCATGGCGTTGTAGGCGTCGATATAGCGTGGCTCTCCCGCCAACGCCTGGCGCGAAGTATTCAGAAGCTGGTCGGTGATTCCTCCCAAAGCGGAAACTACCACAACGACAGGCTCTTCGCTTGCCTCTACAATCTTTTTTACACTCAGAATGCTTTCTGCGGAACCCACGGATGTTCCGCCAAATTTCATTACTTTCATTTTTAATTAATAATGTTTAGTTTATGTAGCGACTTGATTCTCAAGTCTCCAGACGTTCAGCTCTCAGCTGCCGCCCTTCTCCGTAACAACGAGATACGTGAGTCGGTAAACAGGGACCGTTCCGGCTGGTACATATAAATCTTTGCAAAGTTACGATTTTTTTTTTAGTTTTCAGTTTTTAGTCTTTAGTTTTTAGTCTTGAATACTTCTTTAATTATAGATTTATCTTTTTTATATGAATTAAGGGAATTATTTTTGTTAATAATCCTTTTTCAGTGAATAGTTAAAAATGAACAGTTAAAAGTGTATTTACTATGGAAGAAGAGACGAAACTGGTGGGGAAATTTCCCTTACAAATAGGAAAAATCCCCTTGAATAATAGGAATATTCGGTTTTAGAGCTTGAAAATATGTCGTAATTTTGCAGTGTCAAAAGAAATATTAACAATTTAAAAATATATGATTATGAAAAAGTACAGAGGTTTAGCAATTTTGGTAGTGGCGATTTCCTTTATCGCGCTCTTCCTTTCCAGCTGCTGCTGCTGGTATGACTTATACGACGAGCCCGTTCCCCCTCCACACCGTTATTATTACCGCTATCATCGCCCTTATTATGGCTGGTAGACTATAATTTGCACTCACCGATACAGTTTTTTACTGTTTTACTTTGACAATTAAGAAAAAATCCATATTTTTGCAAAAACATCATAAAATCCTGAATATTATGAAGAGAATCAAGCATTTTTTCGCAGTCATTGCAGCTGCATCTGCCATTGCCGTGCTCTTGTCGAGCTGCTGGGGCTGGTACGACTGGGATGAGCCTTATCATCGTCCTCATCACCACCATCATCATCACCATCATGGACCTGGTCCAGGACCACGCTATTGATCAAGGTCTTCAGAATCATAAAAAAACACAGCCTGGCTGTGTTTTTTTTGATGGGTTGAATGGGGTAAATGGGTTGAATGGGCAGAATGGGCAGAATGGGCGAAATGGATAAAAATAAGAATTCTTAACTGAAAAACTTTGGTTGGGAACGGAAAAATGCTTAATTTTGCCGATGATAGCACACGATTTACGGTTGTTAACCGTGATTCTGTTGCATCTTACTTACATTCAGTCAGTTATGTTTTTATTCAGACTTTTGATTTTTTCAATTCATCCTTGTTTGCAATAACCCCTAATAAACACATATACTATGGAAGTTGACAAAATCATGCACGACCTGGAGGCTAAGCACCCCGGCGAGCTGGAATATCTGCAGGCGGTACGTGAAGTGCTGCTGTCGGTGAAGGATGTGTATAATCAGCATCCTGAGTTTGAGAAAGCCAAAATCATGGAGCGGCTGGTTGAGCCGGAGCGTGTCATCACGTTCCGTGTACCATGGGTTGACGACAAAGGTGAGGTTCATGTGAACCTGGGTTACCGTGTCCAGTTCAACAGCGCGATAGGTCCTTATAAAGGAGGACTCCGGTTCCACCGTTCTGTGAATCTGTCGATACTGAAATTCCTGGGTTTTGAGCAGACGTTCAAAAACGCTTTGACCACGCTGCCTATGGGCGGCGGCAAGGGCGGCAGCGACTTCTCCATCCGCGGCCGCAGCGAGCAGGAGATCATGCGGTTTTGTCAGGCATTCATGACCGAGCTGTTCCGGCATATCGGTCCCGATGAGGATGTCCCAGCCGGCGACATCGGTGTCGGTGCCCGTGAGATCGGTTATCTGTTCGGCATGTATAAGAAGCTGACTCATCAGTTTCAGGGAGTGCTGACAGGCAAGGGTATAGAGTGGGGCGGCTCGCGTATCCGTCCTGAGGCCACCGGTTATGGCGCGATTTACTTCGTGAACCACATGCTTGCATCCCAGGGACAGACGATTGCCGGCAAGACCATCGCCTTGAGCGGTTTCGGCAATGTGGCATGGGGAGCGGCAAAGAAAGCGACGGAGCTGGGAGCGAAAGTCATCACGATAAGCGGACCCGACGGTTATATCTACGACCCTGCCGGGCTTGACGCGGAGAAAATCGCCTACATGCTCGAGTTGCGTGCGAGCGGTGAGGACATCTGCGAGCCCTATGCAAGCGAGTTCCCCGGTTCGGAGTTTTATGCCGACAAGCGTCCATGGGAGCGTAAGGCCGACATCTATCTGCCTTGTGCCACGCAGAACGAGCTTAACCTGGCTGACGCCGAGTCGATACTCGCTCATCAGCCCCTTTGCATCGCTGAGGTGTCGAACATGGGCTGCACGGCAGAGGCCGCTGAGCGTTTCGTTGCGGCGAAAGCGCTGTTTGCTCCTGGCAAAGCAGTGAATGCAGGCGGTGTGGCGACGAGCGGTCTGGAGATGACCCAGAACTCCATGCGTCTGAGCTGGAGCGACCGTGAGGTGGACGACAAACTTCATGAAATCATGCGCTCCATTCATGAGCAGTGTGTGAAATACGGCACGCAGCCCGACGGCTATGTCGATTATGTGAAGGGTGCGAATGTGGCTGGATTCATGAAAGTGGCAAAGGCCATGATGGCGCAGGGAGTGGTATAGTCTTTTTTAGTTTTCAGATAAAGATACATTCATTCAAATTATTCAAACAAAAATCAATTAACGGAATTACAAGAAATGATTAAAAAATTGTTTTTAGCATCCATGCTGTTTTGCGTGGCGGGGGTAGGTATTGCTCAGAATAATGCGCTTTATAGCCTCGAGAATTATAAGGAGCATGGATTTCCAAACGGTAAGTCGGCCTACGTTGTGGCAAACGAAGATGGCGATGTGCTTGTGACTATATTCGATGGCACGAAAGTGTCGCAGCTAATCAACGTGGGATATGTAGATATCAATACCAACGGAGCATCCGACGTTGAGGTAGTCCGTTTCGCTGACGTGAATTTTGATGGTTATCCCGATATTCTTGTCGGCAAGGAGGGCCCTCGCTGCGGCATGGCTCCTGTGATATTTAATTCTCAGACGAAGAAGTTTGATTATGAGCTTGACGGCGTGATACTTCAGAATCCGCTGTTCGACCCGGTCAACAAAGTGATTTACAGCCATGCTCCGTCGAGTGCTGCGCAGTATTACATCACCCGTGTGTTTCCTTCTGAAACGCGCCTGATTGTTGACCGCTCGCTGTGCATCACCCATGATGTGGCAGGTTTCAACCAGCATTCCGACCCGGAGTTCCGTGTGCATCATAAGTATGACATCATCGATGCAAATGAGAAGTATATGAACGAAGGCTGGAACGACAAGGCGAGTCTTCCTGCTGAATGGCAGCGTGCGCTGAAATGGTCGGGTGTCGACGACTGATGATTCAGCCTCTTTCCCAAACTTACTCCGCCCCTTCCGACAGTAGCCGGAAGGGGCGGAGTAAGTTTGGGAGAAACGTTATGTAAACAGCTGTTCGGCAGTTACATTCGCCACGAAGATGTCGGAGTGGATATCCTCCTGTAAAGGCATCATTTAATCTTTTCTTTTTGACGGCAAAGATACAGTTATATTTCTTATTAAACAATAAAAAAATGTTAAATTTTGAATAAAATTGACTATAATCCGCTAAAATATGGTGTAAACGGGTGTTTTTAGCGGAATATATTCATTTTTATCCTCGAAAAAACAGCAAGCGTTTTGTTTAAGTGGATTGAAAAAACAACAAAGAGGATGCGGTCAATGCCACATCCTCCAAATCATATTGTTTTCTGCGTGATGTTTATTCCTTTAAGTTGAGGTTGAGGCAAAGCTCGTCGAGCTGAGCCTGGTCGATAGCAGACGGCGCGTCGAGCATGACGTCGCGTCCGGAGTTGTTCTTCGGGAAGGCGATGCAGTCGCGGATGGAGTCGAGTCCGGCAAATAGGCTGACCCAACGGTCAAGTCCGTAGGCAAGACCTCCATGAGGGGGTGCACCGTATTTGAATGCGTTCATAAGGAATCCGAACTGCTCCTGTGCTTTCTCAGGCGTGAATCCGAGAATCTCGAACATCTTCTCCTGCAGCTCGGGGTCATGGATACGGATGGAACCGCCTCCCACCTCCACGCCGTTGCACACCATGTCGTAGGCGTCGGCGCGAACTGCAGCCGGGTCGGTGTCGAGCAGTGCGATATCCTCGTCCATCGGATGGGTGAAGGGGTGGTGCATCGCCATAAGCCGCTGCTCCTCGTCGCTCCACTCAAACATCGGGAACTCAGTGACCCAGAGCAGTGCGAACTTGTTCTTGTCGCGCAGTCCGAGCCGTTCGCCCATCTCCAGACGCAGCTCGCATAGCTGCTTGCGTGTCTTCATCGCGTCGTCGCCCGACAGGATGAGTATGAGGTCGCCCGGATTGGCCTGCATCTTTGCTTTCAGCTGCTGCAGGACTTCCTGCGGGTAGAACTTGTCGACGCTTGATTTCACGGTTCCGTCTTCCTGCACGCGTGCATAGACTAGTCCCTTGGCGCCAATCTGCGGCCGTTTCACGAAGTCGGTCAGCTGGTCGAGCTGCTTGCGGGTATAGACCGCGCATCCGGGAGCACAGATTCCTCCGATATATGCAGCGTTGTCGAACACAGGGAATGAGCCTGTTTTCAGAATGTCGTCCAGCTCCACAAACTCCATGCCGAAGCGCATGTCTGGCTTGTCGCTGCCGAAGCGGCGCATCGCCTCAGCCCACGGGAGCCTGAGGAACGGCTGGTCGAACTCCACACCACGTAGTGTCTTGAACAGGTGTTTAGCCATTCCCTCGAATGTCTGGATGATGTCCTCCTGGGTGACGAACGACATCTCGCAGTCGATTTGTGTGAACTCCGGCTGACGGTCAGCGCGCAGGTCCTCGTCGCGGAAGCATTTCACGATCTGGAAATAACGGTCGAATCCCGACACCATAAGCAGCTGCTTAAGCGTCTGCGGACTCTGTGGAAGCGCGTAGAACTGTCCCGGGTTCATGCGTGAGGGCACAACGAAGTCGCGTGCACCTTCGGGTGTGGAACCGATGAGCATAGGTGTCTCCACCTCAAGGAATCCGAGGTTGGAGAGATAGTTACGCACCTCGATGCACATCTTGTGACGCAGTTCCAGATTCTTGCGAACGGCTGTACGTCTGAGGTCGAGGTAACGGTATTTCATACGGATGTCGTCGCCGCCGTCGGTGTTGTCCTCGATGGTGAACGGCGGAATCTCGCTTTCGTTCAGCACGTTGAGCTTACTTACGATGATTTCGATGTCTCCGGTGGGGAGGTTCTTGTTCTTGCTGTAACGCTCATTGACCGTCCCTTCCACCTGGATGACGTACTCGCGTCCGAGCTTGTTGGCCGCAGCGCATAACTCAGCGTTTTTCTCCTCGTTGAACACGAGCTGTGTGATGCCATAGCGGTCGCGCAGATCGACAAAAGTCATCGCACCCATTTTGCGGACGCGCTGCACCCATCCGGCGAGGGTGACGCTCTCTCCGGCATTGCTCAGCCGCAGCTCTCCGCATGTTTTAGTTCTATACATATTGTCTGTTTTTTTGATTGTTTGAGATAATTATGCAAAGTTACATATTTTTTTTCAGTTATTAGTCCATGCGGATGTTTTTTCTTCACGGAACGCAGGTGGAGACTCCCCATGGGGTGTCTCCTCTGAAACCGCAATCCATCCAACATCAAAAGCGCCAACTCTCAGAATGGCAGTCCGACAGCGAAATGGAACGTGAAGTCGCGGCTGAATTTAGGATGTAGGAGAGGGTAGTGGTCGTTTCCGTGGAATGCCGGGTCGACAGCTTTCATACCTGCGTCGAAACGTAGTGTGAAGAAATCGAGCGAGAGCCGGAGTCCAAGTCCGTAGCTGAATGCAATCTGACGGAAGAACTTGTCGAATCGGAACTCGCCGTCGGGCTGGTCTTCATATCTTCGGATGGTCCAGATGTTACCCCCGTCGATGAAGAGCGCTCCGTTGATTTTCCAGAAGAGGAAGGTGCGCCATTCAATGCTCATGTCGAGCTTGATGTCTCCGCTCTGGTTGATGAAGTTGATGGCGTTGTCGTGGCGGTTGTATCCTCCTGGTCCGAGACTTCTGACCGACCATCCCCTGACGCTGTTGGCTCCACCGGCGAAATACCGTTTCTCGAAAGGCAGCACATCGGTGTTGCCGTATGGTATGGCGATGCCGAATCCGAGGTGCATGGCGAAAGAGTTGTTGCGGTCGATGACCATGCTCTTCGAAAGGTCGAAGTCGCCTCTCACGTATTGCGCGTAGGCTATCCCGCAGAATGTGCGGTGTCCCTGGCTGTCCTGATGCCCTCCGAAAATGCTGGTGAATCCGTTGAGCACGTTTCCCGATGTCTCTATGTTCCCTCTGATCACGAGCGCGTTTTTCCCGTAAGTGGAGAATACGGATGTCCCGAGGGAGTTGTAGATGAAATTGAATCCCAGCTTTGTGATGAGCAGGTTCTCGTAGTTATAACGCAGGATGGCATTCTGTTTGCCGATGGAGTCGAGATACTGCTCGCGGAACGTGGACGATATCCAAGGCATGTTGATGTAGTTGACCTCGAGCAGGTCGAAGCGGTTCTGGAATTTCTGGTTGATGCTCTGCCAGCGGTATCTCCATGCGGCGGTGAGCACGCGCCGGTTGAACTCCGGACGGTCCTGATAGTTGAACTGCATGGATATCTCTGACGTTGCACGGTGGCTTGCCCCGAAACGTTTGGTGATGTAGGGGAGCAGGAATCCGGGGAATCCGAGCCTTGCCTCCGCACCGATTTCCTTGTAGCTGTTTCCCTCATAGCCCTCCAGTCCGGTAATAGCCTCGTATGCTCCTCTCACTTTCAGTGAGAACGACTCGCTTCCCTTGAACAGGTTACGGTGCATGTAGGTGGTCGACACTGCCGCTCCGAGGTCGCCGGCCGTGTTGGTCCCCTCTATGTCGAAACTGATGGATTGGGGAAGTGCATGGTTGATGACGATGTTGCAGTCGATGCTGTCGTTCGTGGGGTTGGGAGAGAGTCTGATGTTGGAGTATGCGATGGCTCCGAGTCGTGTGAAGTTGTTGTAGGTCTGTGTCTGCTTGTCGTCGTTGTATTGCTCCCCTTTCTGGAAGAGGGTGTTGCCGGTGAGCAGATTCGGACGGAACCGGAGTTTGTCCTTGAATATTATCCTGCTGTTCTCGTGGTAGATGGTGTCGGTCTTTCCCTCGCCGTTCATGTCGACAAGGTATGTTATATCGTTGATGGTGAAGTTTGGATGGGACTCAGGGGCGGTTCTGGCATTCTCCTGGTGGAGAGCCACGTTCATGGTGAGATCCACTTTGCTGCTTCCGATGAGTGTGTCGGCAATGAAAGTGATGTATTCTTTGTTGAAACGGTAATATCCGTTGTTCCTCAGGTGTTTTGTGATTCGTTTCCGCTCGTTGTTGAGCACATTGATGTCGAGCGGGGTGTCAGGTTTTATCAGGCTGTTGACGGTGTCCGGGCCGTTGATGATGCCGTTGAGGAGTGAGTCGCTCACCACGCGTTTTGTGCTCCTGATGGTGTAGCGGGTGCCCGGGCTGACATAATAGGTCAGCACAGCGCGTTTCTTTTCCACCTCCATGGTCGTGTCCACCTTACTGTGGATATATCCCGCGTTGTTGAGCACCTTGTTCATGTCCGTGATTGTGGCATTGACCTTGGTTGTGTCGATGATGGCGGGCGGCTCGCCGATTTTGCGGAGAATCCTCGCACCCCGTTTGTCGCTTTTCGGGTTTGTGGCGCAGTACATCCTCATGGGTATCTTAATGCCGAACCATTTGGTGTTGGGACTCTGCTTCACATAGCCCGGCAGTTCCAGGTTTTTAGTGGCATTCTCATCGTCGGAGACGACGTTTACTTTTTTCAGGTAGTAACCGTCGTCAGGGATATACTTGTCGATGGAACATGCCGTGAGGAGCATGAGCAGGAGCAGGGTGGGGATAAGATATGTGGGGCGTTGATGGGGCATCTAAAACGTGAAAGTGGAAAATTTAAAGATGAAAAGAGTAGAAGTGTCAGGGATACATCTGGAGAGTCACAAACCCGTTGCTGTCGGTTCTGAGGTCGGCTCTTCTTCCCTCAGGGTCTTTGAAGGACTGTGCGTATCCGCTATGTGCGTCGACAGGCCGCATGAAAGAGTCTTCCTCTGGAAAGAAGAAACGTGATATCAACGTCTCTGTAAATACGTCGGCATCAGCTTGATAAGCCCTGAAGAAAATGTCTTTGACGATGCCGTCCTCTTTGGCTATATGCACGTAGGAATAGGATGTGTAGTTGTTTCCGGTGGTGTTGTCGACTTTCAGCACTCCTTTCTTGTTTTTCGACAGCTTGCAGCCTTGCGACATGAAGATGTGCTCCACAGCACCCTCTTTGGAGTTCACCTTGTCGTCTGCCATGACGTATCCCCGGTTTTCTGCCAAGCTGATGAGGTCGTTGGCCGGCTCACCCAATGCGGTGATGATGTCGTAGGCTGAGAGGTCGGACGGCTCAACGAAATATTTCGACTCATAGACAACCGTGCACACGTCCTCCTCGTCGTTGATAATCACGCGGTTGTTGTTTCCTGGCTGTATGTATGTGTTGCGCTTGGAGGTGAAATAAGGCACCTGGATGAACTCCAGGTTGTGGAATGCCTGCTTGTATGCCTGGCACCATTCTTTGTTTTTGAAAAGCAGCTCCACCGTGGCGGATTCAAAATGTGACACCCGCAGGACGAATGCGTCGGGCGACTGGAAGTCGTAGACGAATCCTCCGTCGATGGTTTTCAGACCCACGCCTTTGCCGTAGGTCCATTCTCCCTCACTGATGTCGATACGCTTGAGGCCGAACGGGGCCACCTCATCCTCAATCATTTTTGCCACATTGAGTGTCGACGGGTCGGACATGTCCTGGATTCTCGTGGCGATGGCTTCCATCAGGAGCGGGGAGAAGACCACAGGGCCTTCAGCTACGTTGGCCTTCGTGAATTCAGGCATCAGCAACACGAATGCCGAGAAGAAAAGTAATGCTTTTTTGAACATGATTTTATTTACGATTTGAAGAGTTAGTTTAAAGATTACACCTCTTATAAAATCCTTATTATTGTTTATCATGCAAAGTTAAAGAAAAAAAACGATATTTTGACATTTGAGTGTTAAAGATTTGTTTTCTTTGTCTGGCGGGGTTGATAATTGGGGAAAATTATGTAAATTTGCGTTTGTAAATAAAAAGCACAATGATTGTATGTTGTCGAAAAACAAAATGAAGCTGATTCGCTCGCTGGAGCATCGTAAATATCGCCGTGAGCACGGCTGTTTTGTGGCAGAGGGGCCGAAAGTGGTAGGTGATCTGATTCCGAAATTCCGTTGCCGTTATGTATGTGGGCTGGCGGAGTGGGTTGAGCTTCATGGCGGTTTGATTTCAGGTGTGGAATGTGATGTGGTCACTCCCGACGAGCTTCGTAAGGTGAGTTTCATGGAGCATCCCCAGCAGGTGTTGGCTTTGTTTGAGCTTCCTGCGGCAGATGAAGCCGGTGTTCCTGCTGCTGATAAGACGCAGCTTGCCCGTATGGCGGATCGTTTGTGTCTTGCCCTCGACAACGTGCAGAATCCGGGCAATGTGGGCACGATTCTGCGTATTGCCGACTGGTTTGGAATCAGCGATGTGGTCTGTTCCCGTGGCACAGCTGATGTGTATAGTCCGAAAGTGGTTCAGGCGACGATGGGCAGTTTGGCGCGCGTGAGGGTTCTTGAGGCCGACCTGCCGGTTTTTCTGTCGGAGCTGCCTACTGATGTGCCTGTGTATGGCACCTTTCTGGACGGGGAGAATATTTATGGGAAAGCGCTGCAAAGCAGGGGAGTCATCGTGATGGGCAATGAGGGTAACGGCATCAGCGAGGATGTGAGCCGTTACGTAACCGACCGGATAACCATTCCGAATTTCAATGGCGCGGATCCCGGGGCAGACTCGTTGAATGTGGGCGTGGCTACAGCTGTTGTCTGCTCAGAGTTCAGACGCCGTTTTAGCTTTTAGAAGATTTCAGAAAAACTGGGAAAGCTAGGAAAGCTAGTTAGCCTAGGAATAACTAGTTAGCCTAGAAAAAATCTGGCATTTTATTCTGAGGGAGCATGCAGGGGAAGCTCAGAACCGTTGTGATAGGCTTTTCCTTCTTTGACGACGATGGTTCCGCCGAGCCATTCGGTCATGGGTATTTCTCCTTTGAGAGGGTAGTAGTTGACCACGCGTGAGCCGTAGATTTCCACGACATGGTTGATAAGCCGACGCTCAGCGATGATGAGGTAGTTGGCAGCCACGCGCCGCAGTTTTGGGGTCATGATAGTTTTTGTTTTTTAGTTTTTAGTGGCCATGCGGATGGCGTTTTATGGGTTGAATGGGGTGAATGGGTTGGATGGGTTGGATGGGTTGAATGGGGAGTTATGGGAATAATGGGAGTTATGGGAATAATGGGAAAAGCAGGATGGGCATTGTCTTTATCTCCGTTGCGGGTTGTTTGGCCGTTGGGGTCTAGGAGGTTGGGGACGCTGAGGCTGCTGGTTCTGACGTCCCTGCTGTATGGACTGTCGCCGCTGGGTGGGCTGCTGCTGTTTGGTCTCGGGTGCTTTCTTGATTTCGATGTCCTGCACTTCGTTTCTGCGGTTGACAGGAGCCTTCGGTGCCTTAGAGCCGGTCGGCGCACTGTCGGACAGTTCAACCGACGGGATTCTTGGTGACTCGTCGAGCTGACGGGGACCTTCTGCAGGCAGTGCCGTGGAGTCGGTGAGGGTGGAGTCGGTGGATGTTGTGTCGGCTGCTTCTTTGACGTGCATCCTGATGAGCGAGATTCCGTTGATCACGCACATGCTCTTGGTGTTCCCCTCTGCCTTGTAGTAGAAGAAGCCGTTGATTTCGCTGATATCCTCCTCTGATGCCTGCGAGATGTCGATACGCTGTATGCTGCTGCCTCTCGGCTCGCATATCTGGCTGTAGGTCATGCCGTCTTTGGTCTTGATGGTCATCGACATATAGAGCGTGGTGCCGGAACTTCTGTCCTCCTTGATGAATTTCACGTCGGCATTGAGGATGAAATGGTCGTTGTGGTGGTAGCTGCTGTCGGCCTTGAGCTTGAACTGCTCAAGACACATCAGCGGCTGTGGCCTGAGCACGATGAGCTTGGCGCCGGTCCAGATGTTCGCGGTGTCGCCCTCGCTGTAAATCGATGTCATCTCCGAGCTTCCCACTTTCGCCTGTAATTCCTCGTCCTCGGCTTTGAGCTGCTTCTCCAGGTCTTTGTAGATGTCCTGCAACTGGTCGGGGTTCTCGCAGTACCAGACCATGGCGGAGTCGAACATCTCGGAGTCCATTCCGTGCTTGTCGAGTACGGAGAGGAGCAGTTTCTCGCTGTTGATATACTCGCCTTCGTTGGTGCTGCCGACCATAGCCTGTGCTTTATGGTAGTCGTAGAGAATCTTCCTCATTCTGCTCTTCGAAGGCACACCACTGGGCTTCCCTCCGCAGGCAGCAAGGAAGGAAACCGTCATCATAAAGAACAGTGTTCTCAGAAATGAAGAATGAAGAATGAAGAATGAAGAATCTCTTGACACCAACAGATTTACGATTTACAGATTTACGATTTACAATTTGTTTTTACAGGAATTTCCGGAATGGACAGACTTTTTAAAGTGAATAGAGAAAAGTTTGTTTACTTTGGCGATGGATTGTTCATTTATTCTGCCTTTGTCTCCGCTTCATCGGAATTAGTGGAAATCTCCTTCTCATCCGGGTTTGTGGATGTTTTGTCTTTATCAGTTTTTTCCGATGATTCTTTTTCGTCGGCTTTTGAGGCGAGAGACAGTGAGAGACGTTTGTGGTAGCAACAGAAAAGTGCGACGATGGAGCAGCTGATCACCGCGTCGGCGAAATTGAAGATGGCGGAGAAGAACACACAGTGCTCTCCCGCCTGCGGCACGAGCGGCAGACTGTTGACCCAGCCCCAGTCGGGCATCTCCCATTCAGCCAGCGGGAAATAGAACATATCCACGACCCTTCCGAGCATGATGCTGCTGTAGCCTTCTCCCGGACTGACGAACTGTGCCACGTCGGGCGGGGCAGGGGCATTGAAAATAACTCCGTAGAAGAGGCAGTCGATGATGTTTCCGGCTGCTCCTGCGAGTACGAGCGAGAGGCAGACGATAAAACCCGTCGGTGCCCCTCTCCTCACGGTCCTGACAATGAACCACCCGATGAGTGCCACGGCGATAATACGGAAGCTGGTGAGGAAATATTTTCCTCCCAGCTCCCATCCGAACGCCATACCGTTGTTCTCGATGAAGAGCAGCTTGAACCAGCTGCATATCTCCACCCGCTCGCCGGTGTACATGCTGGTTTTCACTGCGATTTTGATTACCTGGTCGATGATAAGCACCGACAGGATAATCAGCAATGAAATCAGCAGTTGCTTCCTATGTTTTGTCATTGTTTATTTTATTAGAAGACAAGAAGACGAGAAGACAAGAAGTCTGTCTTTTTTCGGCTTATACTTTCTCGACTTTGATTTGTGCCTTCACTCCGTCGATTTCGATTTCCTGACCGTCGGTGCCGCCTGTTGTGATGCTGTTGGCGAGCACCTGGCTGCAGATGAACTGACGGTGTGTGTCAATGGCGTCGGTGATGGCCTCCGCGTCGCTGATAGTGACGTTGATTCGGTCGGTGATGTTGAATCCCGATTCCTTGCGGATGGTCTGAATCCGTTTGATTACCTCGCGTGCGATAAACTCTTTCTTGAGCTCCGGCGTGATGTTGATGTCGAGCGCCACGGTGAGCGAGCCTTCGTTTGCCACGGTCCATCCCGGCATGTCCTCGCTGATGATCTCCACGTCGGCAAGTTCGATGAGGGCGTCAGTGCCGCCGGCTTTGAGCGTGATGCTTCCCTGCTGCTCAAGCTGGGAGATGTCGGCCTGGCTCATGGCAGCAACAACGTTGCTCACCTCTTTCATCAGTTTGCCGAATTTCTTGCCCATCACGCGGAAGTTACACTTCACTTTCTTC
>JAEEGL015490176.1_pt1 | contig 49395 bp, 41 predicted proteins | sample 9134231 | NCBI WGS metagenome assembly JAEEGL01 (sample SAMN16246548, study PRJNA631951) | gut metagenome | biome: gut microbiome; feature: rumen; material: fiber-attached | host: Bos | place: Iran: Karaj | collected 2018-10 | reverse complement strand
ATTGTGACCGGTTACGAGGTGGATCATTCTGCTTATGATGCATTTATGTATCTTGTTGAGGCAGATGGAACAAATATCCTTCATACAGGAGATTTCAGGGATCACGGTCACCGGGGGCACATATTAAAAAATGGCATGGATCATAACACCATGCTGGATGTGATTAAGTATTATGTGCACAAGAACGGCAGGCAGGTGGATGTCCTTATTACAGAAGGCACTATGATGGGTGAGAGAGCAAATGAAGAAAAGTTTTCTGAAAAAGATTTGCTTAACTGGGCGAAGGAGTACTTTAAGGAACATCGCCACATTTTCTTAAAGATATCTTCTACGAATGTTGATAGTCTTGCGAGCTTCTATCAAGCGGCCAAAGCGAATGGGATGACCATGTACGCAAACAGATATATTCTGAAGCAGTTTAGGGGGTATCGCGTCGCAGGCAGGAAACGTGGGACCAGAATGTATGATTTCCTGGAAGCAAAGCAGATCCCATTTATCTCTGACAAAGAGGATGCCGATAATACGGAAACATATCAGATTCTCGATGATATGAGGGAAAACGGATTTGTTGCTATTGTAGGTGAATATGATCATTATGAGCGAGTGATGGATGAATTGGCAGATGTGAATCCTGAAATGATTTATTCGATGTGGACAGGATATTTGGATCCGGAGAAGGCTGCGTACAATAAGGAGTTAGACGATTTTTGTAAGAAATACCATGCTTTTCAAAAGCATACAAGCGGACATGCGTATCCTGAGTTTTTAGCCCAAGTGATAACTGCGGTAAATCCGACACAGATGATATGGCCGATACATACGGAGAATGCGAAAGGTTTTATGGAATTAAACATTTCTGATGAGTTGAAAGGTAAAATTAAGCGATGAGAACGTCTACGGAGTCAGAGATATTCAGGGAAAACGTTCTGCAAGGAGGGTTAATGTATGAGTATATATAAAGAATTGCCATTAAAAGATCATAAACCATTAGAGTATTCGTCTAAGATTTCTTGTGTTTGGGAAGGTAATGATTATAAAAAACTTACAATAAGTATCGGTGAAGAGGTGTGTTCACAAAATATGCAAGAAGATGGTCCAAATTTTGAAGGCATTGCTTTTTGCGTATGGAGCGTTTTCCCAGAGTGTGAGATTGTATTAGATTTTAATCCGCCTCTTGATTGGGGAAATAAGTTTCCTATAGATTATTGCAAATATGGAATCATTACATATTCAGACAGACAAATGATTGATGAGTCGAATGGTGAAGAAGGTATTAAGGAGAATTCAGTTAATTCAAAAATACAACATTATCTAAGATTCTTGTATCGTGTGTGGAAAATGGATGAATTCTATGGTCACTTTTATGTGGAGAAGACAAAAAAGAAATATGTTGATATGTTTTCAACGGAATACAGAAAGGCATTAGAATCAGGGAACCTTTTATACACAGCGCCGAAGAAAGAGTCAGAGATAAAGGATTACGAAGGAACAATTACGGAAAACCATTTGGAAAAATGGTTTGTATATTATTCAAATCAAGCGGAAATGAGAAAACTTGTTCCATCAATGGGGAAGGTGGACTTGCATGACCAATTTCCTTGCGGTCTATTTTATGCTTCAAAAGCTAGCGATATACACGAAAGTACAAGAATCTTTAATAGCGGAGCTTTTGATTTATGGGGAGTTGACGTGGATAAAACCCTTTGTATTTATGAACTTAAGAATAAGGACAATAAAAAACTTGGTATTATATCTGAGTTATTCTTTTATGCTTGTCTCTGCCGGGATTTTCTTTATATAGGGAAAAGATGTTACAGGAAAGATTACAGAGGATTTATGGAATTTTGGACAGCCAATAGAGATGAAAATATCAGAAAGCCCTTGGTAAAGGCATATTTTCTTGTTGATAGGTTTCATCCATCGATAGATGACCGTATTACGGGCATCCTGACGGAAATGAATAAACAGGAGGGCGGCATTATTGAGTTTGGAGAAATAAGATTCAATCAAGATAAGCTTGTAGGAATAGATCCGAAGGGATTTGTAGAAAACCTAAAGAAAAGGAAAGGTTTTTCCGTTCCCTGAATGTAATGAGTTCATATATTTGCAAGTTGTAACTATTAGGGGATTACAATACTGTTGTCGCCATGGGCTGGTAAAATGAAATTATTCAATAAGCCGATGTGGCAATGATATTGGAGGTGCATCATGAATAAGAAAATGATAATTGGAACCTTTGGGTTGTCAGATGAGCAGAATTCTTCTGTGGAATCCAATCTCCCGATTAAGAACTGTGAGATTATAGATACGGATTGCTTCACGGATATAGTAGCGATCAGTGAAATGGCAATCATTGTTATATGGGAGAAGCTTTCTGATGATGACAGAGATCTTTTGATAGATTTTTATTCTGAGATTGCACCTTTTCCTGAAACCATGATTCTTATAGGAGATGTGGATATACCGGAAGAGCTGAAAAACCATGTTTCGATATATGATTCGTTTGAGGCTTTTTCTGTAAACATGAAATATGTTCTTCTTGGAGCGTATCGGCGGTCTAAGAAAAACGAGAACTTTAGTTCAACGTTGGCTAATACAATCATTATATTGAGTCAGATACGGAATAAACCTTTCGTTACTACTAAAGAATTGGCTGAGAAGTTGGAACTGTCGGAGCGCACCATACAGCGGTATATAGAAACACTTCGTGTAGCCGGTGAATGGATTGAATTATAATACTTCACGAAAAGGTTGGAGGCTATGTGATGGCAAATCAATTCTGTGGGGAGATATCTGAATAGGCAAGGGCGAGCAGCGAAGTATAAAGAATTACCACGTCGATCTGCTTTACTATACGGTACCCATTACGGTACCCCACTAGAAGATATCGCCAAAGCCTCCTTTCTACGCTATTTCAGAGAATTTAGAAAATTCGATTCCCATCACCTCTCACGCGTCAGCATCTTTTCGGAGAAAAGGTGCGAGAGCGCGCTGTTCTTTATTGCCTCCGGAAAGCCCGTGGTTACTGGGTTTGCCGGAGGTTTTTAGTTTCGAAAAAAATTACATCGTGGGGGTCCCTTCATCGTCGTCGAGTGCTCTCTGCGCGATCTCACAGTAATCGTAGTCTGCAAAACTGTAATCGATTTTACTGAAAGTTAACGTGCTCTGTAGCAATTCAAAAAATAGATTGTTATCTCTTCTTTGATGCCGGAAGTTCGCCATACATTGCTTCCAGCAAATCATGCAGGAATTCTTTATTCTCAACATTGTCTACAAGGATCATTTCTTTCGCACCTTCATACGGAAGCTCCATATCAGCATCCGGCATCATTGCCACAGCGGATTTCGTTGGCTTTACCAGAAAACGGTCATCATAGATACCGCCAACCACCTTGCCACGATAATATATAATGTATTCACCCATCATCGCTCGATAAGAAATATCATCGAGCTCAGAAAGCTGCTCCAATATAAATTCCAAATACTCTTTACTTGATGCCATATTCACATTCCCCTTTATCTTTTCTTATAAGTGTAGTCGCATATGCTCCCACCATTTCCAATCTGCTCTGTATAACTGAATTCCGCTCTCGGAAGATCGCTATACAGGATATCATCAACCTTGCAGAACCTGGCTGTCATCTCCGGCATTCCGTACTTGGCGAAAAGCTGCTGATAAATACACCTATGTGTTATCATCGTAAATGTGTCTGACGGACATTCAGGAAACTCCACACTCCACCCGTATCCGAGAGTCTTCTTGAATTTGATCGGCATAGCAATTTTCAGAAATTTGACAAACCAGCCGTGGCTTGCCAGCTTCTTCATTGATATGATCTGAGGTTTTATAAATTCATACATAGCCTCTGCAACTTCTTTTTCCGCCTCTTCGCGGGTTTTTCCATTCTCTTCAAGGACCAATATCATTGCGATGGAAGTAAGTAAATTACAAAGATGTCCATAGTTATTAGCATCCGTATATTCCCGGTTTTCTTCTATCAACCTGTTCATTTGAGCAATAAGCTGTTCCTTCTCTTTCTCACTCCAGGTTTCAAAAAAAATTACAAATCTGCTTTGACGGATCATCCGAACAGAAACGTATTTCTTCATCTTCAAAATCCTTTATATTGTTTAAGAAAAAAGTATCAAACCGGTTAAGTTTTCTTAACCTTGAATAATCACAAATCCTTTCCACACCAAATAGCAAGAATGCAAATAACGATCAAACCCGGGCCGTAGGCCATCGGTGCTATATACCAAAGATTTTCATTGATAAATAATGCTCCAAAAAATCCCACCAAGCACATACATCCGCAGACTATGGAAGCAATACGGATCCGATTCTTTTTTCTTTCATTTTTAACGATCGAAAGGCCGAGACAAAGATATGCAAGACCCATAAAAAATCCCCATGCAAGATAATCAACCGCCATTTCTACCGATGGCCACTGTCCGATCTGAAAATATGTCGGAACATCCACTCCCTCAGCAATCAGTCTTCTGGTAACACAGACATTTACGAGATGTGCTGCTGCCGTTAACAAGCAAACGCATGTCATAAAACTTAATAATGCATATCGTAAAATTTCCGACTGATTAAGATCACGACTTAAACGTAACATTGCAAACAACAAAATCGGACCGCTTACTATCGTTAGCATTTCCCAGATTGTTAATGCGGTTTCAGTTTTTGTAATCAGGAACATAGCTACTGAAAACAAATACAAAACCACATCTGCTATTGTAATAATATAAATCTTTTTTGTTTTAGACATAATTCTCATACCTTAAATCAGCTTTCTTCTGATTACTGTCTGTGTTTCCTCATCTATCCCAATTGCTGTGAAATACTCATTGATCGAGCCATGCTCCTTCTCGATCATATCCATAAAAGAATACATATTATTCTCATTTGGAATGACGATGTTCATATCAATATCAGGGAAATTCTGTCGGATCAGATCAAAGCGTTCTTTGCAGTTTTCCTTCGTTCGCATGTAGTCATATACAATATCACTTTTACGAATTCTGCAGAGCCAGAGAAGGAGAGCTGCTGTCACTCCCGACCTGTCCTTTCCTGCACTGCATCCAAACAATACTCCACCCTTCGCTTCCGCAATTGTTTTAAATACATTTGTCATGTTTGGATCATGCGCAATCTTATAATAGCTGTCAGGAACAGCCTCAACGCTCTCCGGAATACCGCTGCCTTCATAAATAGAAAGATTGTGATAATCAAAACCATCCACATCACTAAGGCCATGTGGCTTTCTGTCTACTTCCTCTTTTATCCTTAAATCGATGATCGTCGTGATGTCTGCTTCCCGCAAATATTCGATATCTTTTTCAGAAGGGTATATTACAGCATCGCTCCTTACTATCCTGCCATACTTCGTATACTCCTCGCTTCCGTCGATCCTGTATCCTCCAAGATCTCTTGTGTTTTGCGTAGTCTCGAGAAGTGAATACGTACTGCTATCCCAGGCATTATCATAGCTTTCAACCGGAGTACCTTCCCCATCCAGAGCTCTGAGTTCCTTCATGCAAAACTCCACGGCTTCGGAAATATATTCATCCGCCATTTCCCTCGTAAAGAAAAAGATTTCTTCATCCTTTATCTCGGTAAAAAATCTTTCCATATCTTTCATTAACCGGTGGATATCATACTCGCATATCTCACAGATTTTTTCCTGCTCAAAATTATCCGGAACTGTTAGATCGTTTGTCAGTCCATACTTAACAGCCACATAATGATTTATGATCGCATAATCATTGTGCAGCCGCTCAACATTTCCCGGTATCCTTGGGTTCCATTTGTACTTGTCATAAACAAAATGTCTGTAACATATATCCTGAACAAGGTGAAGATAATATCCGAGATAAAGATCGTCCGACTTCATAAGATTGCCAAACTTCGATCTGAAGAACTCAAAGTCATAAACCCTCTTATTTCCGCCCCAGATAGATTTTTTCAGATGGCCTGCCTGACCTTTTCCGGCATCCGGCAGACATGCGCCAAACTTAAGTCTGGCTGTATCTCTAAATTTGTACTTCTTCGTAAGTTCATTAGTTACTGCAAGATGAATTATACTTGATGCCATTATATCCTCCGTCATGTTGCACTATTTTCAGATGTTCTTCGTATACCTGCAGTTGGGGTATCCCATACATCCCCAGAATTCCCCGAATTTACCGTTTCTTTTCTGAAGGAAATTTCCGCATTTGGGGCACTTTTTTACCGTCTTAAGCTTTTCGGGCAGGATCTCCCCGATCCTTTCATATACCGCCTGATTCATTTTGCAGTCGAAGAGAGCCCTGTGAGCCCCATCGGATACAATTCCAAAATGATCGGCAAGATCCGAAAGTGTATGGTGAGAAAGTTCAGGAAGACATATGTGAGAGAGCTTTAAAGTATCTACATAATCATTATCCGGAACCTTCCCGTAATACTCATTACAGTCCCTGTAGATGAAATTCAGGTCAAAGGAATGGATATTATGGCCAACAAGCACGAAATCCCCGATAAATTCAAGAAAATCCGGCAGTGCATCCCTAAACAGAGGCGCATCAGCTACCATTTCATCCGTGATCCCGTTTACCTGCGACGCATAAAACGGAATGGGGCATTCAGGATTTACAAGTGTTGTAAACTCATCCGTAACCTTTCCTCCGATTACCTTAACCGCAGAAATTTCAACAACCTTATCCGTTTTGCAGGATACTCCCGTTGTCTCCAAATCAAACACGACATAATCCTTGAAGTATTCTAATTTCTGAGTTCCTTTACTTTCTCCGAGCATAATACAATTCCTTCCTATCGTGAGGTATACGACATTTGTGAGATATAAGGCATATCATTGACGACACAAAAAAACCATAAATCATTATATACTATTCTGCCCACAAAAGTCACTTCAAAAGGCTTATCCTCCCATAAATGTAGAGTTTTATATGGCTAAACAGGCCCGAGAATAGACTTCAGTATAGCCTTATAAATGATCAAGTGGTAAAATATTGTCATATTACCAATAACGACTAAACCATAATTACGGACGGCTATGCTGACTTAACGGAGCGTAGCAAAGGAGACAGACAGTGAATCTCACAATGATCAAGGAAGCTGATAAGGATCAGCTATTGGGTATCCTGCCGGAAGAATATCTTTACGGTGCCGAAAATACCTGCATCTGTGCAATTGATAAAAATGAAGTCCATGGCGTTCTTTCCGCGGCTCTTGATGAAGGAAGATCCATGGAGATCAGATACATGTTCATAGATCCGGAATTTCGTGGACATAGGATCGCAACCTCCATGATATCCATGCTATCGGATTTATCCAGGACAATAGGTGTATCTTCTCTTTCCACCTCTTTTATCCGGCAGGGATTAAAGGATGAATACGCTTTGTTTCTGCAAAAGCTTGGCTTTGAACTGATTGAAGAATCGGGCATATTCAGTATCGATCTTTCCCTTGCCGACATGTCTCTTGAAAACGAAAACACAAGCGGCTGCACAGTCTCTCCGATAAATAAAGTTTCAAGATCCGAATGGAACACCCTAAACAGCATTCTGCAGGAGAAAAGGCTTAACAGCAATCGCTCCGGGACTTCGGAGATTTATATAATACCCGGGGATCGTGAAAAATATGATACGGATCTAAGCCAGATGGCATTTGATAATACCGGAAAGATCCTAGGTACAATATTTGTCAGAAAAACCTCTGATGGGCTTATCATCGATTATCTATGTAATTTTTATATCGCCAGGCCCCAGATATCGATTGCACTCATGAAAGCCGCCTGTGATGCTGCTGCCGAAAAATATCCGGAAATTAAAATATTTTTCCATGCATACAATCCGCTCTCGGAAAAAATGGCAAGAAAGCATTTCGGAAGATTTATAAAAGACGAAGGTCGCGCCGAATTCTACCTCAAATACATCTGATTCGATCTGGTACGCAAACACCTTATTTGAAAGGGGAAATACCTTATGGAAATCAATAACGAAAAGAAAGTGACCGAAAACCTCCAGCATAATCCTCTTAAAGAGGAACTTATCAAAGAGGCTCCCGAGCAGAAAATAAATATGCCCGAGCAGGAGGTCAATGCAAAAAAAGACCTTCAGATCAATGAAGAAGATCAGAAGAAGCTACTTAAAGAGCAGGAAAAACAGCAGCGTGAAAATGCCTTCCGTGAGAAATTCCAGGAGGCTAAAACACGCAAGCTTTCCACAAAGAAGATCAAAAAGGGCATAACCTTCAAAAGCGAAACCCGCGTCACAAAGAAACATTTGATCAAAAAAGACGAAACCGAAAATGTAAAGATGTATCTTCGTGAAGAAGAGAACAAAAAGCTGGAAGAATATTCGGAGAAGATCAATAAAGGTATCATGGCTCCGAAGGATATTGCGGCCAATTTCCGAATGGATACCTCTATCGAGATAAAGAGTAAATGCGGCTTTGAAAACTTTACTCTTTTGTCAAAGTTTTACCCCGGAATTGCTTCCGAAATGAAGCCCGAAGAGTATAGAAAGCTCGTTTCGGATTACGGAAAGGATGCGAAATCCGAGGGGCGTTTTGCCGTAATGGATACTCTTACCACAAAGATCATGGGTATCGACACCTCGCAGATAGACCTCTCAACCGACAGTGCTATAGTTGAAAAGTGCTCGAATCTGGAAGCACTGAGTTCCATGGTTGAAAGCTACAAAGAACTTCTTTCCGGCAATCCCGCTTACAAAGAGAAATTAAAAAACACCAAAGAAAACGGAGTCAGCAATTTTGAGCTTCTGGCAAAAAAACTTGAGGTTCTGTCTGCCATGTCCGATTACTACCGCATCCGCAAGATGATATTAACCGATCCCGAGTACATATCATCCGAAAACGGTATTGATGAAGAGATAACCGAGAAGGACGGCAAGGCTACCACAAGGCTCAAGGAAATGATGCGTGCGTCTTACCTTTTAGCAGATAATCTTAACCGCGTGGCAGGCCTTAGCGGCTCGTTATATACCATTGAATTACCCGAGCTTTCTGAGGGTAAAACAAAAGAAGCAAAAAAACGATTTAAAAAAATAGACGACTGCATAAAGGCAAAAAAAGGCAGCTCAGCTTTATCCGAAAGCTGGGAAAAGCAGTATGAGAAAAGCCTTGTAAGAGAAGCAGGTATCTCAGACCTTTTAAGACAATTCGAGGAGCAGGGACTCTCCGTTTCCACCATGCAGATGCGCAACGACTTTAAAGATCTCTCATCTAATAAAGCAGAAATCAGTAAATTAGCGGCTCCTTATTCTCTGGGATTGTCAAAATCTCTCAACTACCTTATGGGGGTATATATCGAAGAAAAGCGTCCGGGACTTCAGGAGAAAATAAGTCGAATGAAATTAGACACACTAAAAGATGGCACATTTCTTTCGAATTCGACTTTCCCTTCGAAAAAATACCCTATGCTTGAAAAACTGGAGCTCTCCGACAATCTGAACCGCAGCGTTCCTCATTTGATCATGAGAATGATGGATAAATCCGATGCCGAGATCATAGAGTTCATCAAGACCATTAATACCTTAGCCACAAGCGATTACCTTGCGAAAAAGGATAATATGACCGAGGAAGAGTTCGAATTCTATGAGGATCGCTATGCGGATGTCGCAAATGAAACCCTCTTTCGGCATAATGCTCTTGTCGAAAAAACAGCGGACGCTTATGGCATGAATATTATTATCTCGCACCCATCGGATTATGCATGGAACTGTTCTGATGATACAATGGCAACCCTCGGGGCAGTATCGGTCAATTCCAACATCCTTCAAGAAGGAAATGATATGAGACTGCTTGAATTTGCCAGCCAATATCAAAAGGACAAAAAACATAAGAATTATAAATATAATCAATATCAGTTAGTCGATTGCGGAGATGCTCTGACTCCAATTCTTTTTAAAAACGGCGTCTTGGATGATCTGGATGAATATCTCACAGGAAATGACGAAGGACGTCTTTCCGAAGAAGAGTTGGAGCTTTACCAAGAGATAATCGGTGATTCGCTGTCAGAGGATATGATAAACGAATGGGCTGAAAAACCCGAAAACAAAAAAGAGATCGAAAGATATGCAAAACTCTCATTCACAGCGGCCACTCAATTTCGAAGCAAGCTGGCTGTTTACCTCATTAAAAATCCTTCCGTATTGAGCAAGGAGATGCTGGAAAAGCTGCCAACCGAAAACTTTGCTACTGTCCATAGCAGTTCGCTTAACAAGGAAAAAATGATCAACGCTATGTATGAATACGGACTCGCAAAGCCTCCTGCAGACAGTGAACTCAAAAAATATGAGAAGTCAATGAAGGACCGTAAGCTCCTTAAGATAAATTACAAAGAATATAAAAATGAGGAAGGATCTAGCGAGTACGAGCTCATATCCAAGGATCCATATCACTTGAAGCTGTTTTATGATATGAACAAAAACAAAAAGGCTTTCGGTGAAAAGAAGGATATTGTCAGATACGAACCGTATTATGATGCAAAAATTGCTTATCACAAAATGTTTAATGATACATGGTTCAATCAAAAGCTCGATCAAAGAAAATTGATCGTAGAAGCCACTCAGAAAAAACCTCCTGTCAGACCGGGAGATGAAATACTTGATGCCCATAAGAGCAATGCTAATCTGGAAAACGCCTCCGGTACTATCAAAATAGACGGTCTTAATATCTCAAGACTTATTCTCTGTTTTCAGGGGCCTGTCGGTAAGGGATACGATAGTTCGAAGATGAAAAAAGTACTGGAAAAGCTTGATATAGATCATAGTAAGAAATATGACGCAGTAAAAGATGCCGAACTCATAAAAGAGCTTGATGACCGCTTTTTGGAAGGTCTTCGTGAGTTGAAGGAAATGTACTACAATTACCTTAAACGCTTAGAGGCAACCTACGGTACCCTTCTCTCCCAGCTTCATCCTGAGACCATACTGCGTATGATGAACGAAGATTTAGATACCGCAGCCGGACTTTTCCTCGGCATACAAGACGCGATTCAGCTTTTTTCATACGCCCCTGGATTGTTCGATTTCGAACAGAATGAAGAAGACAGGCAATTTAAGAATCTGGCAAACTATTATAATTCTCTTTATCAAGGCGTCTTTTATAAATACTGCGTATCCATACCGGATGATTTTGAAAAGGAGGTTAGGTTAAGCCAGGGAGTTCCTAAAGAGGAGCTTGATAAAATTGATGATGATGCGATTGCTCATATGGAGCGTTCTATGGAAGGCAAAGATCAAAATTTAATCTTCGATATCAGTAAGATAAGCGGACCACACCTCGACGAACAGGAACAATTTCAATATTATGATATGCTTAAGCATCACACTCGTTCGCATCCTGAATTCAAAAACAAGCTTTTCGGAAAATTTGCCAAAAACTGCACGCCTTAGCGTTTTCTTTCTTTGAATGGAGTTACTGTAAATGAAAAAAATTGCTCTCTTGACGGACGGCTGGAAGAGATACGTTACATACGGATGGGTACACGGGATCAAGAATCGTGCAAAAGAACTCGGCATCGATATCATCCTTTATACCTACAACACAAACGGAAATCTCAGTCACGACGAAAAATTTAACGAAGGTGAATACTCTCTCTACGAACTCATAGATTACTCATTCTTTGACGGATTTATTTTTGACTGCACAAATACAAACGATCCCTATGTTATCGAATCCGTTGTAAACAAGCTGAAAAAAGTATCTGTTCCCGTAGTATGTATGAACTTTTATGTCGACGGCTTTTACTATGTAGGTAACGATAACAAAAATCTGATCCGTGAAATGATCGAGCATATGTATACAGTTCACGGCTGCAGAAGGATGGTCTACGCCGGCGGTCCCGAGAACAATTATGAGAATAAGCAGCGTTTTGAAGGCTTCTGCCAGGCACTTGCGGAACACGACCTTCCTCTCGAAACAGGCAATTTTATGTTCGGCGACTATGACTTCGATACCGGCGTCAGATATATGACCGAGTGGGTTGAAGCCGGGAAAGAATTACCCGATGTATTCATCTGTGCAAACGATAATATCGCCGCAGGAATGTGCTGTGAAGCCGAGAAAAGAGGCTTAAAAATTCCCGATGATTTCAGGATCACCGGATTTGATAATCTCGATAAGGCCGCATATTACAAACCACAGATTGCAACCGTAAACCATAACCGCGGCAAACTCAGCGGTGAGGCCTTTGACATACTTCTTGCTCTCATGAACAAAGAGGACGTACCGGTCAAAACATACATGCACAGCGACATTTTACCTTCCGAGAGCTGCGGATGTAAAAACACGGGAACCGTAGATTACAGAGACTACGCAAAGTGGCAGATCGACTGGAGCGTTGCCAGAGACAGATACGATGAGAATACATTGGAGCTTGAAAAAAGATTTGCCGACTGCCGCAACATGCAGGGACTGTTTGACAGCTTCACGGACTATATTGGAAATCTGGACTGCGGCGGAATATTCATCTGCGTTGATGAAACTCTTCTGAAAGCATCACCGGAGGAAAAGCTTTCGGAGCGGAAGTTCGATCTTAAGAAAATGACGGTAGTTTCCGGTGTCGATCACGGGACAAAAATATATTCCATACGTTCTGCAGAAGACCTGAAGCAATATCTCGCAGACACTGAAGTTCCCCGCGATTATATGGCACTCCCCATTCATTTCCGTAATCAGAGAGTCGGTGTTACCTTCCTGCTGGAGCCGGATTTTCTATATGACTTTGCATTCTTCTACGATGCGCACCATGCGTTCATCGACAGACTCGAAAACCTTTACATTCAGACGCAGCTCTCCAACTCTGCCGCAAGAATGAAGGGCCTGTATAACCGCGATGTTCTTACCGGTTTGTTTAACCGCATAACATACAACGAAATGATCGCTCCGAAATTTGATATCTATCAGAGAAAGGGCATAAGCTGCGCTATATGCTTCTTTGACGTTGACCATTTTAAAGAGATCAACGATACATTTGGTCATGATTTCGGAGACAAGGTACTGATCACTATTGCAAAGATCCTTAAAGCCTTCAAGCCAAAGGATGCCTTTGCATACAGATTCGGCGGCGACGAATTTGTTGTGTTTATTCCCTACGCCACCCCGGAAAAAGTCGAAAGATTCACTAACCGCGTTGTATCTGAACTCGATGACAGAAATATCGAGATAAGCACCGGAGTGATCTTTACGGACAATGATACCTATCATACATCCGATGAATACCTGGTACGTGCGGATGAATGCATGTATGAAGTTAAGCGCGCAAGACATGTGAAAGAAGCTACCGAGGGCGGTCCCGTAAATAAGCCCGATGTCGAAAAAGAACTTCCCAGTACGCTCTTCTACAAAGGAATGGATATCTCAAGTCTTCCGGAGAAAGAAGAAAAGGGATTCGTTTTCCACGATACCGATGGCAGTGAGATAGATCCTCTCGATCTGCTGATAAAAAATAATATCAATTCCGTAAGGCTCCGCCTTTGGAATGATCCGTCACAGTTCCCCGAGTCCGGCGGTTACTGCGATCTTGAGCATACTCTTAAGTTTGCCCGCAGGATAAAGGATAAGGGACTTCACTTTATGCTCGACTTCCACTACTCTGACTACTGGGCTGATCCCGGTCAGCAAAGAAAACCTGCCGAGTGGGCCGACTACGATCTGGAAAAGCTGAGAAGTGCCGTATACATTTACACTCATGATGTTCTCATAGAGCTTTCAAAAATTGATGCCCTGCCGGATATCGTTCAGATCGGTAATGAGATAAGAAGCGGTATGCTCTTCCCGGAAGGAGCCGTTCCCGATTACAATTCGCTTGCTATCCTAGTGAATTCCGGAATCCGCGCCGTAAGAGATATTTCAGGTGATATCGAAGTAATGATCCACCTCGATCAGGGTGGCCGCTACTATATGCTCAGAGAGTGGTTTGACGCTATGTTCGCGGCGGGTATGGAAAAGATCGACGCGATTGGCATCAGCTATTATTCCTTCTGGCACGGAACATTCAGGGATTTAAAAGAATCCATAACACAGCTTACCGCGAGATACCATCTTCCCGTTTTTGTGGTTGAGACCGCACATCCCTGGCGTCATTGCGAAAACGAACATATCAGCAGGGATATGATGGCAATGGCCGGCTTCCCTGCCGGAGTGGAGGAGCAGAAAGAATCACTCCTTCTCACTATGCAGGTTACCGCGCAGGCGGCTTACCCCCAAAAGACCGGTGTATACTATTGGGAACCCCTCTGTATTACTGATAACGGATTCGGAAGCTGGGATGAAAACATGGGAATGCTGGATTCAAACGGACAGGCCATGAAATCATTTGAAGCGTTCAGAGATTTTGATCCCAACAATCCGCCCATAAAAGATGTCGATTCCTATATAGATTCTCTTTACCGGGTAGAAAATGCCGTTGTTCCCGCCGGAACAAATGTCCTTGCGGACGGAGATTTTTCCGAAGGAATTACAGGCTGGTGGATCGGTTCAACACCTGAGGAAGATCTTTACAAAATTGAAAATGGAGAAGTCTATGTGGAATCAAAATCAAACTTTAAATTCTGGCTCTGCAAGGACATTATGATCACTACTCCCGGCAAATACAGTTTCTTACTGGATTATAGGGGAAGCAACACCACCGGCGTATCCGTAAGAATGTTTGTCAAGGCTATCAGATGCAGCGGAGAAGTAGTGTGCGAGAAACCTATATATCCCTCCGATGTCGATTTTGTGACCTACTCCTTAGACAATATTTCACTGGAGGCAGGAAGCATACAGGTAGGCATCGAAATAGACGCTCCTCCGATATTTGCAAGGATCAAAAAACTTAAATTAATACTATGTGATCAATAAACTACATAAAAAGTATGGCATATTCGCTTGAATGTGCTACAATAAGGCTTACGAAATATGTAACGAACATTAAGAACAGGAGAGAAAGAATTATGAAAAAATCATTGGCAATGATTCTTACAGTCGGTTTGATGGCAACGCTTACAGCTTGCGGAAACTCTTCAGCGGATCTTGATCCGGTCTATCCGGATGATGATAACGAGATAATATATGATGAGCCCACAGCGGACGAAGATGTTACCTATGAAGAGGAGCCTGCCCAGAACTACGACGAGAATGCCGTACCCGATGTTACATCCACATCGGATGTTGTAGCCGCATCTGATGAATTTGTGATCAACGAGTATAAGGAAGCACAAGGCCTTTGGTATCTGTATGAAAGCGGCGCTATGCAGGACTATGAGGATGGGATAACCGCTGATCTTAACGGATACGATATGGAATTCTACCGCGTGACCGAGGAAGGCTTCACAACATATGCGGAAATGGTGGACACTCTGTCTGCCTATGTTGACAGAACATTCGTAGAGAGTGCCATTGCAGAGAATGGCAGATTTGTCGAACAGGACGGCGCACTTTATGCATGCCCCGCAGGCCGCGGAGATGACCTTACTATTGCCTGGGTGGATTTTGTAGTGGAAAATGACGGATACACCGGAACCCTGACAGTGAACATTCACAGACAGGACTTCTTCGATGATCTTGGGGATTGGTTCGAAACCGGAGAAGTTGACTCCTATCAGTATACATTTTCACTTGTGAATGGACATGCAGTGTTTGATACCATGGATTATCTTTGTGGCAGTTATCCGATGGAACAGCCCATAGAAGGTCATGATATTGATGCATATAATGCTTTGCTTGAAGGAAACGGCTGATAGACAGTGACAGGCTTAAAGACATTTCAGATAGTGATTGATAATTAATCCGGAATCTGTTTTAAAACAGATTCCGGATTTCGTCACATATTCCAAACTTTACCGCCTCCTCTGCATTCATGAAGTTGTCAAAGCTGGTCGCCTTGTCAATTTCCTTCATGCTCTTACCGGTATGCTTGGAAAGAATTGTATTCGTAATCTTTTTGGTCTCAAGAATGGAATCGGCGGTCTTTTTTATGGATGTAGCCGAACCGCCCATACCACCGCTGATGAGAGGCTCGTGAATCATCACCTTTGAGTGAGGAAGTATATACCTTCTTCCCTTCTGGCCTCCCGCAAGGATGATCGCTCCCATGCTTGCAGCCATTCCGATGCAGTACATATCGATCGGGAAAGGAGCGGTCTGAATCACATCGTATATAAGCAGTCCCGCATTTACGGAACCACCGGGGCTGTTAATAAAAATCTTAACCGGCTCATCGGATTCCGCGAGATACTCCATTTCCGAAACAAAGTCTATAGCCATCTGATCCGTAACCTCTCCGGTCAGAAAAAGCTTCCGGTTATCGAAATGCTTTGTCTGGAGCGCCATGCCATGCATTCCGTTGCTGGTCTCTACAGTAAACTCGGGTATCCATGTTCTGATATCGTCATCTCTCATTTTTTCATTCTCCTTTACAATAAATAAATGTTGTTTTATCCGGTCTCAATAAAGCTTTTCACTTGCTTGTAAATACAGTATAGAAATGTTTTTCCTTCTTGCCAATGAACGCATAGTTTAATGTCTCAACGTTCTAAGTTGCGCGGTACGGTTTCATATCCGCTTAAAAGCCTGCGCATCTTGTAATTAGTCCGGATTCTGTCAAGCGCATGCAGTTCAATCTGGCGGATGCGTTCCCTTGAAACCTGAAATTCAGGCAATTCTGCTACTTCTGCAAGCGTCATAGGCTCATATACGCCTATTCCGTATCTCAGCCTAAGCACAAGGGCCTCCTTTATTATTTTTCCAAGCTCATTTTCCCTTTTCTTCAATTTCGTTTTTTCGCAGTTTGTGGAAGCAAAATAATTAGTTCCTAATACTATATGAAAAATAGTTTTGTTCTAACTGAAAAAAAACGAGAGAAATTATCTCTCGTGTCACTTTGATAAGGTCATATTTTCAGTAATGAAATGGAAAAAAACCAAAAAAAGAGGCTTGTATCAAAATAATACAAGCCTCTTTAAGTCTATACATAATCATTTACGTCTTTTACCATTGTGAGAAAAGGACTTCATGACCGGTTATCTCCGAGGCCATCTCATCGACAAACTGATCAAGAGCTGCCTGCATATACTCATGAAGCAGCCAATTCTCTTTGCCAAATTTTTTTAGTTACGCTATGAGATCATATCCTTCCATAAAAACTACCAATCTGTTTCATATTGTTTGAGATACTTTCCATACAAATAATTTCCTACTATATTTTATTCGTTTTCCTCAACAAGAAGACTCTCCGGCTCTGCTTTAATTCGCATCCACGTTTTAAGTTCTTTGTCGGTCAAATTTTTTTCAATTACAATAGGCAACTTCCCAGATGTCTGTATTTTCCAAAAAAGTGTATCCTTTAAATGACAATTTCCACATGTCCGGGGTCCAAGTAGTCCGAAGTGTCCCATCTTCGGAGGATAATCCCATCCGCAATCATGTGCTTCCTGCGCAGTGATAAACTCTTTCTTTCCGCAAACTTCACAATAATGCCAAAAAGGTCTTGTGTTCATGCTTTCAAAGAGTTCTTCCTTTTTTTGCTTTTCCTCTTCTTCCTTTTGAAGGCGCTCATTTTCTTCTTCTAATTCTTTTCTGGCTTTATCAATAATGTCATTATTGCTTTCATCCATCTTTAATGTGATTTCATTGTCTTTAACAACGTATATTGCATCCCAGCCTTCAGCAGGATTTGGGAATTCAAAGACTTGTTCCATCTGGTTCTTATAAGTTTTATATGAAGAAATTTGTCGTTCCTCACAATTCTTATCCCATCTTTCATCGTCCGGCATTATAACATACACTTCAGCCTGTGCATTTTCAACGTTTTCGTGTATCTTATCAAGATAGGTAATACGTCTTTTTGCCTTGAAGAAAGTCGTCTCAGCAACAACACTTTGTCCACTCTTAAGTTTATCAATTATGTCATCAGTATGCATTTCTTGTGCTTTTAAAAGGCAGTTGAACTCCGCAAAAAAAGGCACCGGCGAGTCTTTTCCATAGCCAGCCTCCTCGTAGGCTTGCTGCTGAAAGTCATAGATGTCTGATCTGGCAAAGTCCGTTCCTTTGAAATGCTGCTTAATAAAATATGTTTTTCCAGAGGCTGTACCCCCAATGACGAAGATTACTCTTTTCATATATAACTGTTTTCTTTTCTCTTTTTGACGTTCCTTGAACTCTGCCAAGGAAGTTGTTTTTATCTCTCCTGAAAGTATTTTTCTTTCCGTTTCTAATAAAATTTTATCAATTTCTTTTTTTCGTTCTCTTTCCATAACCTGAGTTCCTCCATCACAAATTCCACATCATCTCTATAAAATATTTAGCCCCTTATTTAATCTATTATGCAAGCGGAACAACCTTACCTTTGAAATCTTCTCTTTCTTTTACAATCATTTCCACAGTTCCTTATGTAGCCATTAATCTAATTCTTTTCGATCTACTTCTCTGAATCTGTCATCAAAAGCGACATACTCAAACATAGCAACCCTTTGAGATTTATTATCAGATTCTTCAGCCCACCATGCAACAGCCCTGTCATAAGCTTCTCTAGCATCCTTTTTTGATACATATATACCGAGCCATCTGTCGTCATCATGATTCCATTCATCTGCCGTAACGAGGAGAAAGAATGGGCCTTTACCATATTCAGTTTCATTAGCATTACTTTCCCTCCCATTGTTTTGCTCAAGCACATAACAATAAGCCTTAAAATATTCTTTCCAGTAGTTTCTTATATAATCTTCAGTCAAATCTGTGTGTTCATCATATATAAATAATAGTAATTCTTTCTCAGCTTTGATGATTTCTCGCAATAACGGTTTGTTTTTGGGATCTGATTTAATGATCTCAAGCAAGCGTTTAATCGAACTACCATAACCAGGTTCTCCAAACCGCTCTACACCAGCACTTCTCATTGTTTCAAGATTACTATTATTCAATATATGCTCTACTTCCTCTTGAACCCATGTCATTTCCTCAAGAAAACTCATTGGATAATATATTTTTTTATCTTGATCATCTACCATACCAACACCTCCCCGAATCAGATAACCTTTTTTATTTCTTTTTTTATTCTATAACGCATCTGCAATCTTGATCACAGCGTTCAGCCAATTCCTCATCTGTCATTTTATTATAAACTGCAGCAATAAGTTTTCTGTGTTCATCAAGATCAAAAGGACGCGCTATATAAAGTATCTCTGTCACACAATAAAGAAGATTAGAAAAATCAAAGGTACCTCCTTATGTGTTTGCGACAATTTCTAATAAAATATAAGTTAAATTCATCAATCCAGTTAATCAACTACATATGTCGAGCGAATCCTCTGCAGCTCATTAAGCGAACAATTGTACCAAGGATATAAGGACGGGCTTTTCTTTAAATCTTTAATTACAAAGTCACAGTAATCAGCGATCCTAGGGTTTGAATAACGGATTTTTTTGTATGATTTCATTTTGTAATATTTTTTAAGCTCGAGCTCGACTAGTTCCTCAGAAGGTATGAGATCATATCGATAACCGCCAGCGCAATCGGCGATCACCCATATTTTTTGGTTACAGGCCAGAGCGCGTGAGTTTCTTCTACAGTATGTTATTGTAGAGCTCAATCTATATGTAAGGCCCTTATAATTAACGCATTCTGCATAGGTTTTGCCTGCGTCGGCAGCCAGGTGTAGCCAGTCTTCCACGGCCCACAACCTGTGTACAAAGGCGTTGGGGTAAGACTTAAGTTCGCTGGAGCCATCCTCATATATCACTACAGGAATTTTTGCCACAGCACCTGAATAATTTATGCTTTTGCTTAGCTCTATAGCGATCCTTGGATCCTCGGTAGCGCAACGCAGGGTGACAACTTTCCTGCATCTAGAACTGTCCAGCACCCGATTAGTTGCTTCTGTGTACATATCATACTCACAGCTATTTGTTTTTAGAAAAGTCTCTCCTGGGGCTAGGGCACGATATAACGTTGTTTCAGCTATAATGGCTTTATTTCTCATAGTTAATTCCTTTACTTACAATTGCTTATTTTTCCATGTTACTAACAATTTTTTTATTTCTTTTAGAGTATTGGAGTCTCTATCTAAGAGCATTAATTCTGCTAGAAGCGCGAATACATCCGGAAGAGAAATTGTCTCATCAATCACTTTATCTGACCTCATTGCAGTAATATCTCTTTTTAAAGACTCGAGATAATTAATCATTAGCAGTTGCAACATAAATTGAGTCTGGAGGACCCTTGTAATTACCCCTCCATCTTTTAATGACTGCTCCATAGTCCTTCGTATATTCTGTAACTTTTCAGCAGTTTCAGGAGTGTATTTGGCTTGCCAGCTATCGAACTGCGGTGCATCTACATTGTGTTCAATATCAGAGAGCAAATAATATGATGGCATCCAATCAGTTACCGATTCTGCAGATAGAACAAACCTTTCCAACATGGCGGATCTTGACTTTTCAGGATTTTGATCAAGACATTTAATTTTGTACTCTAAATCACAATGCTTTTGATTAGTTTTCGAACTAAACAAACCTTCTTCTTTGTTCATAAATACTTCCTCCTATTTTGTCGGTGGTTTTTTAGTTTTTTTGTACCACCATTTACAATAATGGTTTTTGGCTGGTTTGTCAACACTCATTGTAGTTTTTCTTTTTTAACAAATAAAGGGCCCGCATAAAGCGAGCCCTTAGCCTTACCCATCGACCTTACAGATGTCGTAATACTTGAATTATAAATGATTATTTGTTGATATTCAAATGTCCTTTATCTACCGGCGAATATCAACCTTTGTTTGCGATAGATCCAATAGAAAAACGAGAGAAGTTATCTCTCGTTTCATTTATGCGCAAATACATATTACAGTGTAAAATATACACCTTTTTCTTTCCTCTTGTATTCCATCTTGGTTACGGAAAAAATCGCTATGAACTCATAGTTGAACGTCTCAATGTTATTATTTTGAGTACAAAATTATTCCCATACTATATAGTGAAAAAACCGGCTATAGAATTCCATAGCCGGTTTTTACAAATAGAACTGGTTTTTGTGTTGCTACCCCAACATTGTAAGCCTTTCACTTACTCGGTATTGTAATGAAAATTTTGTCCATTACCGGGTGCTGCCGTTCGTGATAGTTTTTTTCGAAGCCAGCTCTCCGCTGCATCGCCCCTTAATGCAGTTGTCCACCGAATCCGGTGGGGCAGGTGTTACCCTGTCGGCAAATATACTATTGCGATTATGAGTTAATTTCTCGCAATAATATCGAATTAATTACTCAAAAACATCTTGAGCCTTAAACTTTTCATTATTCCGTACCAGTTCGTTGAAAGAAGCCGGTGCGTAACCATTGATCATACAGCCTGCATTTAATGCATGGTCCTTAGTTTTCATATACTCATAGGACTCATTCTTTTTGTTATGAATATGGCCGTATATATGCCAGCTTCCATTAAAGTATCCATTCCATTCAGCAATAGGAAAATGACATAAGCAGATCTGCTTATCGCCATCCTGTACATGCATCATTTTCTCGACGCCTTCAAGGTAATGTAAAGCCTTGGGATTATCCAAAATAGGGACATCATGATTTCCCAAAATCAGAATCTTATGCCCTTTAAGTTGCCGCAGGTACCACTCCGGTGCATGATCGCTTCTATGGCATAGATCTCCCACAATATAAACCGTGTCATCCGGCTGCACTCGCCCATTCCAAAGCTCTATCAGAACATGATCCATTTCGTCTCTGTCAGCGAACGGTCGATGATCAAATCTAATTACATTCGCATGCCCAAAATGAAGATCACTGGTATATAAAATCATTCCGATCACTCCTCAATCACTCTCTTTTGTATGCCTCATTTCAAATTCCAAATAATATACTTCTCTTCCGTCCTCAATCTCTTTTCGAGCAGGTACATCAAATTCATCGGCATCGATAGTTACACATACATCCCAACCATTTTGTCTGCAATAAAGAAGGCGTTCTTCATCAAGTATGGCCTTACAAATCCTTTTTTTCCCTGATTCAGTTATTCTATCTTCAAACTGAAGTTCAAATATCGATTTTTTTGTTGCTTCCTTATAGGCCTTAGGATACAGATCCTTCATAACCTGGCGGATCTGTGCATCAGTCAGGAGAGTGTTATCTCCGGAAAAGCGTTTGGGATCGATTTCTTTTTCACATCCCGACCAAGGAATGTAATAATCGAAACCATATTTATCTGTGTCTTTAACATCAATCCCATTTTCTTTCAGTAAATCGATATAGAAATTAAAATAAGCCCAGTGTAAATGATAAGCTATAGATTTCTTTAATTTTGCTTCATCCGTATTGGGAGTGAATATTGTAAATAGTTTTTTAAAATCGTGATATTCCGGAGTTCGTATCTCATAATCTAACTCAACAGTATCCCATATTCGTATATAGTCTTCAAATTCTTCAATACCATAATTTGATTCCTTCTCTGTATAATACTTATCATTATAGGTAACAGTATTATTCTCAAAATCTACTTGCCCGCAACGGTCCGGCTTTATACTGTAGAAATATTTCACCATCTCCATTTTTTCCAATTGTTTTTTTCTATATTCTTCTTCCACAATTTCCGGATGGTTCACGAATAGATCAATCAAATCATCAATCTCTTCTTTTGTCAAAAAAACTTGATTGCTATCCATAAGCTGCTCCTTTCCTTATTTTCAGTTTAGATTATCTGCTCATCTTCTCTTCATTACCTCGTTACTTCCAATACCGATCTATCATTCTTTCCATATTTGCCCGGCCTACCGGATTTGCGGTATGGATCTGAATCGGATAAAATGTTCCCCTTTCCGCAAGAAAGTCAAGGATTTTAATGGCATCCCCACCATATCTGGCATAATCACCAAGGTCATGGTCCAGATCGATCAGTTCTATTTCTCCACCCTCGGCTTCGATTTCTTCTATCAGTGCAATCGTTTCATTTACTGATTTGGTTCCTTCATAACCTTCCGGAACCGACCTTAAGTCATCCACCCAAATCTTCACATTTCTTCCCATGTTATTCTCCATCTAACTTTAATCTCTATTAGTATTTTAGCTTCATACGGCATAAAAGTCATTCAACATGTAGTTTAACTTAATCGGTATAATTTCCCCTAAAATAACAGAAGAGGACTTTTCGTCCTCTTCGTAGTTTCTCGTTATTTCGTACATGTCTGCACCGTAGAGCTCCATCAGTGCAAACATTGCATCAACCTGCGGATATCCCCTCCCGCTCTCGTATTTGTAAACTGCCTGAACCGAACCCAGGCGAAGGTACTCCTTTACCTCCTCTACGGTAAGATTATTCTTCTCCCGCAGACGTCTGAGGTTGCGTCCCATGACCTTCATATCGTATTCCGGACGATAATTCATAGTCTTCTCCTTCTGTACTCGATACGCGAGTACGCGCTATGGGATTTGCGGAACTATTATAAAATATCACAAAATAATCTGTTTGTCATTAAACTCTTAGTTTAAAATCAAAAATTTTTTCATACTCTTATCTAGAGCTGTCGTCACCGTTATCATTACCCTCCATGACCAGCTTATAGAGCGGATCCTTCAGGATCTGATAACGTTTTGAAACATAAGGCTCAGAGCCTCTGCGGAATACAATGACCTGCTCAAGAGGCATTGATAACACTTTATTAAGAGGCTTATTCATTCTCTGAGACACATTACGGCAGGTGCTGATGTCCATTCCTCCCATGTATACATATGTATCACAGTTGTTGATTATCGTGGTGGCCTCTGCTTCACCATACATGGACTCAAGCTGAGTCTCCGACTGAATAAGCAGTGTTACACTGATACCTGCTGCCCGGAAAATACTGATATAATCCTCAAAGTTTATTATTCTGCTTCCGCAGGCAAAATCATCACAGATGATATGTACGGGGATTTCGAGCTTACCGTCCTCCATGCTCTCGGCTTCTTCAAAAAGTTCACGAAACATATCTGCATAAAGAACATTAACGTAGTTCTGGAGAGTTTTATTCATTGGAGATGTCGTAATGAATAAAGCTGTTTTTTCTTTCCCCATATCTCTAAAAGAGAGCCTGTTACTCTTCTTTGTCATTTCAATAACGCTTTTGGAAAATACTTTGTCAATTGCATTGTTTACAATTGAAAAAATACATGAAGCCGTAGTCTGTGCAAGGTTCTGAACCGTCTTCCATAACTCTGATGCCTGATTATTCGGGAATTTTCTTGCCGCATGAGTAAATCTGAAATCAAGATTCGTCGAAATCAGTTTTCCGTTTGTATCAACCTTCATAGATCTGTGAAGCTCGACAACATCCGCAAATACAGGCTTAATTTTCCGTTCCATAGCCTCAAGTCTTATCAGAGCTATCTCTGCTCCGAGAACGCTGGTAGCACTCTCATTCCAATACGGATCTACTTCACCGTTTCTTGAACGGCTTGGAGCAGAACAGACCAGATTTCTTGCAAGCTGGACTACGTCCTCCTCACTGTGAATAAAATCAAGAGGATCATAACCGATCTCACATCTCTCGGGATGTGCAAAATCAAGATCAATAACCTTATATCCCCGGTCTTTGAACATTTTTGAAAACTTGTCTTTTATCGCTTTTTTTGTCAGCGGAACTACAACGCTTGACTCATTGGTGTACAGCAGTCTCGGATACGCATTGCTGAAACTCTTTCCACAACCTGTAGGGCCGACAACGATCTCATTTAAGTTGATTCCCGTCTCCTCAAAATTTGCATTGACAACCAATCCTTCTGCAAGACAACTCTTATCTGACATAACATTTCCTCCTCAAAAAAAATTACTGTTTACAAATACAATATATCTCGCAGATCTTAAGTTGTCATTGAACGGATAGTTTATTACGTTTCTTTCTGTACCAAAGTCTGACAAATAATTTTCATATCATCCAAGCGCAGAAAGATCATTCCCGTATCTCCTCTCGCGCCTCTGGCACATCCTCCGTCAATATTTATCAGATTCTTTTCCGTTATCAACTCAAGACCATTATCATTCAGTTCACTTATTCCGACATTAAATGCAACCTGAACAGGAACATGACCGGTGATAAAAATATAATCCGGGTACTCATCATAACAGCCATAATCATGAGTCTCATCGTAACGATATTTGGATTTCCAGACTGCGTCCCAGACCTGCTGATATCGCAATTCAGAATATAACTTATTCTCACATTCGGGCAAAAAGAAGGAATGTGTAAGACAGAATTTCTGTCCGTCAACTTCAATTGTTTTTGTCAGGTATCTTGAACTGAGCCATTCCATTAACTCTTTGCGTTCGCCATCCTGCAGCTGCTCAAACTGATCTTTTGTGATCTCCCCACCGTTGTAATAAAGCCAAAGCATCAGATCGCGTCCGCTAAAGTTCTTTCCGTCGGGTGTTATGGAATTAAGCATCATAAACTCATGATTTCCGATAATAAGATCCATATTATCGTGAGACCTTATGTAGTTAAGCAGCTTTACGCCATCCGGTCCCCTGTCTATCGCATCTCCTATAACATAAAGCCTATCGGAATCCGAAAAACCGATAGTCTCAAGACCTTTTATAAAAGTATCGAATTGTCCGTGCATATCGGATACAGCATATGTCGCCATAGATTTCTCCTCCTTAATGATTACTTTTTTATGCTTTATTCTTCTTTATAAAGAGGTAAATATTCTTCATTTTCCGGATCATCCCATTCATCATAACAATATTTTGCTGGGATGTTTTCTTCCAACCAGTTAAGAATCTCTTCAGTAGTGAATTTACTGATGATACCCATTATATTTTCGGTATGTCTTTTATTCCTGAATATGCAATTTCCGGGAGTACCGTCAGGAAAATATATCCTATTTACAAGCTGTGCATCAGGATCCTGTTCAACAAGTAATCCTAATCTTACCCTACGGGCATACTTAGAAGGAAGTATGGTAAAATGTAAATTTTCCGGAAGATCCTTTAAGTAATCAGGTATTTCGTATTTCATATTGAATTTATATAGCTTTTAAAAGCTACCCCTTTCCTTGTGTTTCCTATATATACAATTTAACTCGTTTCAAAGGCGCTGTCATTTAACGTATAGTTTAAAAAAAGAGTCAACTTCACAAATCCGTCGACTCCTTACCATGTACGATTTAATCTATGTCACCTTAACTCTTATCTCTGCTCGATCGCCAGCTTTGCTATAAGTATATTTCCTATGTCTCCTATAGTCTTACGGTCAAGACCTTCAACATCGGGAACATCATTTCCGAGTTTCTTTTCGTATCTCAGAAACATATTGAGGCTGTCCATATATGCGTTATGGCACGAGGTCCTTTTGCCATCGATCTCGGCCTTTTCTTCATAGGATGAATAGCTGAACCTTACACGGTATCCAGTATAATCATAGGCTTTGTTTATCAATCCTTTTGCCAGGTACAGCCTTTCTTCACTTCCGGACTTTATGGCATTTATCAGTAAATTTTTAAGCTGCTCTGCTGTTTCTTCAGAGCTGCTATTCTTTTCAGGTGCGCTCATGGTTTAATTCCTCCGTTTCATTGATTTCTATTTTCACAAAATGATTTCGAGACAAAAAAATTGCCTTTTGACCTCAGCATTATTATATTTCATCTCATAAAAAAAGTCATTAATCCCGCAGTTTAACCTGGGGAACAGATAAATTGTCCTCTTATATTTTCCCTTTTCCCTTTTACAATATTTCATTTAAAGCTATAATAAATATGTTTTATTACAGGCAGCTTACAGAAGGAACATAAAATGCATCTTATTGTCCGCTACATGAGAGAACACATAAAGAAGATCGCCGGAGGTATCACTCTTAAAACTCTCGGTTCACTGTGTGAGCTCATGATCCCATATATTCTTGAACATATTATCGACGAAGTGGTTCCCCAGAAAAATATCATAAAGGTCGTTCTCTGGGGACTGGGCATGATCCTTGCCGCATTCATCGTAAGATTCCTGAACATTCAGGCAAATTACAATGCCGTTGCCGTAGGCAGAGACTGCATACGGAAGCTTCGCTATGATCTTTTCAAAAAATCCGTTTATCTCTCGGGATCGAAGTTTGATTCCTTCGGACTTCCATCGATAACCTCCCGCATGACCTCCGATTCTTACAATGTGCAGAATTTCATTGTCTCGATACAGGCGATGGGTATCCGCGCTCCCGTCCTTTTGCTTGGCGGCATCATAGTGACCATGGTGATGGATCCGGCTCTTTCAGCGATACTCTGCGTAATGGTACCGATCCTGACGGTCATTATCTTCATTGTCTCAAGAAAAGGCATTCCCCTTTATACCAAGGTGCAGAAAAATGTGGACAATATCGTCCGCATTATGAGAGAAAATATCTCCGGTATCCGTGTCGTAAAAGCGCTCTCGAAGGAAGATCATGAGAAAAACCGCTTTGATAAGGCAAACCGCGAAATGACCGAGTCGGACATCAAAGCCGGCATAACCATGTCGATGCCCGGCCCCATAATGCAGCTTTTCCTGAACATCGGTCTTACCTTTGTCGTGATCGTGGGTGCCCGCCGTGTAAACAACGGAGTCATAGAGCCCGGTGTTATCCTTGCATTTCTCACATATTTCAACATGACACTTCAGGGTGTTATGGGAATTAACAGGATCTTCATGATGATGTCCAAGGCTACCGCTTCGGCAGACCGTATCGAAGAGATTCTGAAGGCCGAAGACGATCAGCCCGTGCTTGATCTCCCGAACCTTAAATGCCCCATTCCCGGAGCACATATTGTATTTGATCATGTAACCTTTGGTTATAACACACTTGATGGTGATAAAGCATCCGATTCTTCCCGCAGCTTTGCCGGTGAATCGCAGGAAAAGTGTCTGTCGGATATCTGCTTCTCCATAGGTCACGGCGAATCCCTCGGCATCATAGGAGCGACCGGAAGCGGAAAGACCACCATTCTCAATCTCCTGATGCGATTCTATGACTGCAGCGACGGAAATGTATTTGTCGACGGCCGCGATGTTCGCACTTTCGATAAGAAGGAGCTCCGGGGAAAATTCGGTATAGCATTGCAGAACGATACCATATTTAACGATACGATAAATAACAACATCTCCTTTGGCCGCGACATTTCCACAGAGAAGATATGGCATGCGGCCGAGATCGCAAGACTCGCGGACTTTGTTGAAAGCCTTGACGACGGTTACGATCATATGGCTGAGATAAAGGGTGCCAACTTAAGCGGCGGTCAGAAACAGAGAACCTATATCGCACGCGCGGTTGCGGGTGATCCTGATATACTCATTTTGGATGACTCATCAAGCGCTCTTGATTACAAGACAGATGCCGCCCTTCGAAAATCACTTCAGACGGAATTTAAGGACACCACTCTCATCATGGTCGCGCAACGAGTAAGTTCAATTATGAATCTTACCAACATTCTTGTTCTCGATGAAGGGAAGATGATCGGATACGGTGATCATGAGCATCTGCTTAAAACCTGTCCCACCTATAAGGAAATATACGAATCACAGATGGGCGATATCGCCGGTTAGGAGATTTTTTCATGCCACCCGCTTCAATGCGAAACACCAAAAAAGAAAAACCAAAGGACGCGAAAGGCACTCTGCGCCGTATCTGGAAATATATAATCAGATACCGTGCATATGTGATACTTATCTCGCTTCTTTGCATATCGAGCAATATCATGGCTCTTATCGGACCCTCTCTTGCAGGTAAAGCGATACAGGAAGCGGCCGCCGGAAAGGGAAAGGTCAACTTTTCCAATGTATTTCATTACGCAGGCCTTATGCTCATCTTCTATCTTGCATCATCTGCTCTCACACTGCTCATCAATGTCCTTATGATGAATGTGGGACGCAAGATCGCGCAGCAGATGCGCACGGATGTTTTTCATAAGATGATGAAGCTTCCCGTCAGTTATTTTGACCGAAATGCAGCCGGAGACATTATCAGCCGCGTATCCTATGATATCGATGTTTTGAGCACGAGCATATCAACCGATCTTGTGTCCATCATGACAAATGTGATCACGGTATTCGGCTCGCTCTTTATGATGATATACATCAGTCCCCTGCTTGCACTCACGGTGCTTATTACGATCCCTCTTTCAGTCTTTTACATCAGACATATGGGAAAGATAACAAGGCCCCTGCATGCTAAGCGCTCCGCGGCCTACGGAAAGCTGAACGGCTTCGTGGAGGAAATGTTTTCAGGCCAAAAGACGATCCAGGCTTACGCACAGGAAGATCCCGTTACCGAGAAGTTTGAGAAGATAAATGTCGAGGCCTCCGACGCATTCCACTGGGCAAACCATTACGGAATGACAATGGGCCCCTCGATGAATTTCATCAACAATCTGGGCCTTGCGCTTATCGGAATGCTGGGTTCTGTGCTTTATTTAAACGGGCTGGTCAACCTCGCCCAGATCTCTTCATTTGTCCTATATTCCAGAAAATTCTCCGGCCCCATCAACGAGATCTCGAATATCGTAAACGAGATCTATTCAGCTCTTGCTGCAGCGGAGAGAGTATTCAATATGCTCGATGCAAAAGAGGAGGAACCGGACGCCGAAAATGCGCTTGAATATAAAGATGTCAAAGGTGATGTTGCAATAAATAATGTCAGCTTCGGATATGTTCCGGAAAAGCTCATTCTAAAAGACTTTTCATTTGATGCTCCCGCGGGAAAGCTAACTGCCATCGTCGGTCCGACAGGAGCGGGAAAGACAACCGTAATCAATCTTCTCATGCGGTTTTATGATGTGAATTCCGGAGAGATCTCCGTTGACGGTCACGAGATAAGAACGCTTACAAGAAAAAGCCTGAGGCACTCATTCTCAATGGTCCTCCAGGACACATGGCTGTTTAACGGGACAATATACGAAAACATAGCCTACGGAAAAGAAAACGCCACCATGGAGGAAGTTGTCGCCGCAGCAAAAGCCGCCAAGATACATCACTTCATAATGCAGCTTCCCGAAGGCTATGACACGGTTATAAGTGAGGACGGCGGTAACATCTCAAAGGGCCAGAAGCAGATGCTGACGATCGCCAGAGCCATGCTCTACGATTCAAAAATGCTCATCCTCGACGAAGCAACCTCCAATGTGGACACTGATACAGAAAGACAGATCCAGTCAGCCATGAGACATCTTATGGCCGACAAGACCTGTTTTGTGATCGCACACCGCCTTTCTACCATTCAGAATGCGGATAAGATAATAGTTGTAGATGACGGACGTATTATAGAGCAGGGCACCCATTCACAGCTGCTTAAGATGAAGGGCTTTTACCACAGGCTTTATGCTTCGCAGTTTGAATAGATCAGTTCTGATCCTGCCTTCTGTCCTTCATGGTGGTTCCGGAAAAGAATCTGTCAAGTGAATCGAGGAGTTCCTCTTTCGGCATTGATTTTAAAAGGTATCCGTCCGGCTTCTGCTCAAGGAGTTTAAGTACTCCGTCCTTGTCGTTCTTCCCCGTAAGGAAAATGATGGGAACACGCTTATTCACAGGGTTCGAGCGGATCCTCTGCATAACCTGGTCTCCGTTCATACCCGGCATTTCATAATCGAGCAAAATGAGATCCGGTCTTTTCTTGTCAATGTATCCAAGACCGCTGGGGCCTGACCTCGAGCATTCAACATTGTAGCTCTCCGACAGCCAGTCTTCAATGATAGCGAGAAAATCAGCATCATCGTCTATAACAAGGATCGTTTTGGTCCTTGTATATTCAGATACCATGTCAAAATAATCCGACATGTCTGCTGCCATTCTTTTCAGATCGATGGGGCGCGTATATATGGATCTAATATAACCCCTGTCATGTGTCTTAAGAGCGGCCTCTATATCAAGAGGATCTCCCGCCAGACATAATATCTTATTGTCATCACGGCACATCTCCGTCAGCATAGTACTGATGAGCTTTGTGTGATCGTTATCGCCTGAAGGATAATAGAGCATAAGCTTGGAATCCGCGCGATGCTCAAGGATCTCCTCACGCGTATCATTTATCGTGATGACTGTAAATTCCTCTTCTTCCAGGGCTTTGGTAATGCCCTTCCAGACTATTCCCCTCTCTTCGCTCACAAGAAGTATCGTCCGTTGCATCGGAGTATCGGGTTCAGCTTTCTTGACAGGAGTAATATCATAAGGATCTTCTGTTTCTTCCGGGATCTCTTTTTTATTTATAAGCTTCTTCAGCCTCGCATACATTTCGAAGTATTCTTCAAGAAGGATATCCGTCCCCGCGTGGACCAGAGTGTATTCCTGTTCCCTTCCGACATACTCAAGATCTGCTGCCCTGTCCGCAATTGAAGTCGCACCTATAAGCCTTGCCACACTTTTCAGTGAATGAACCCTCAGAAGATACATGGGCCAGTTTTCATCCTTTTCAAAGCGCTTTATATCCTCCGCCTTATCCTGAACGGATCCGACAAATACAGTAAGAGCGTTTATATATCCCGCGGCAGTATCGCAATGCTCTATTCCCGATTTAAGATCAAGCTTGGGAACAGTCTTAAGCCAGGTCGGCAGCTTCTCCATTTCCTGATCTATCCTTCTGGCTCTTTCCTCATCATGCGGCAGTTCATAGCCTCCGTCAGGAAGATATGTCATCAGCATGACCATGATCTTTCCGGGATCGGCAGGTTTTATCAAAACATCCGCAAATCCGGCAGCTTTGTACAGATTTACGTAATTTCTTCCCTCTTCTGCAGTATGGCATATGACAGGCGTATCCGCCCCTGTATGAAGAAAAATCTCTTTAAGCTGAACAAGGGTATCCACCCCATCCATATCGGGCATGCGGTGATCGAGAAGTATAAGGTCGTAAGTGCATTTACGGCACAGGTCTATGCATTCCTGTCCGCTTCCCGCAAGATCACATGAAATACCTAACGAAGTAAGTATGGATGACAGTATTGTCCGGTTGACCGGCATATCATCCACGATAAGAATTTTTGCATTGCTGTTATGCTTTTTTCCTGCTTCACGCTTATCCATCTGCGCTCTCCTTTGCTACCGTTTTTCATTATACATTCAGATGGCGTTAAATTGCAATGTATAAAAAGGGTATGCTATAATGATTCTGCGTAGGACATCAAGAGGATACCGTATGTTTGGAAAATACTTCGAATTAAATGAACAGACGCTCAATATGATAGAACAGATCGGGCGGCATATGCCGGGCGGTTTCTTTATATACAAAGCAGAGGATAACGAAGAACTCATATACGCTAATGAAGCTACCGTCAACCTCTTCGGCTGTGACGATATCGAAGATTTTAAAAGTCTCACAGGCAATACTTTTAAAGGTATGCTCCATCCCGAAGATTATGCCAAGGTTTCGGATATAGTCATTGACCAGATCCGAAAAAGCAGCGAGAAAAATGATCATGTCGAATATCGTATTATCCGCAAGGACGGCAGTATCCGATGGATAGACGATTACGGCCATTATACCGAGACAGATAACTACGGCGGTATCTACTATGTTTTCATCGCGGATATCACGGATCAGCATGAACTTGATGAGCTCTATGACCTCAAGGGAAAACAGCAGGACAAAATGATAACCGCGCTTGCATCGGATTACCGCAGCGTCTATCATATCGATCTCGACCGCAATGAAGGCATCTGCTACAGAGGGGATCAAAATGACAGTGAGCAGTCGGAGGTCGGAGTTATATTTCCGTATCTTGAACGTTTTTCATGGTACGCAAAGCAGTATGTCGATGAATTATATCTGGAAAACTTCCTGAAATTCATAGAGCCCGATAATGTTCGGAAAGAGCTCGAGAATAAACCCATCATAGCCTTTCGTTATCTGGTTCACCGAAAGGACAAGGATTATTATGAGATGATCCGCATGGCAGGCGTAAGGCACGCCAAAGACAGAGACGATCATATCGTTCATGCTGTGGGACTCGGCCTTACCGATATAGATGCCGAAATGCGTGAAGAGATGAACAAAAGCCTGGTACTGAGTGAGGCTTTGAATGCCGCTGAAGAAGCAAACAAAGCCAAGACTGCATTTCTCTCAAACATGAGCCATGAGATCAGAACACCCATGAACGCCATAATAGGCCTGAACAGCCTTGCACTCAGGAACGAAAACCTTGATCCCGAAACAAAAAAATACCTTGAGCAGATCGGTGAAAGTGCAAAGCATCTTCTGGGGCTAATCAACGATATTCTCGATATGAGCCGTATCGAATCGGGAAAAATGATCCTGAAAAATGAATCCTTCTCTTTCAGATCGGTACTGGAGCAGATCAATGTTATGGTCATGACTCAGTGCAGTGATAAAGGCCTTAAATATGAATGCAAGGTCGCAGAGGATATATCGGAGTTCTACATAGGCGATGACATGAAGCTCAAGGAGGTTCTTATAAACATTCTGAGCAATGCCGTCAAATTCACCGATGCTCCCGGAAACATCTCTCTCGAAGTGGAGAGGACTGCTCTTTACGAAGACAAATCGACAATAAAATTTACTGTACAGGATACCGGCATCGGCATGTCCGAGGAATTTCTTCCAAAGGTTTTTGACACTTTTTCTCAGGAGTACAACGATCGTACCAACAAATACGGAAGTACCGGCCTCGGCATGGCGATCACAAAAACGATCGTGGACATAATGAACGGGACGATCTCGGTGGAATCCGAAAAAAATGTAGGAACCAGATTTACCGTTATAATCACTTTTAAAAACTGCGATCACGAAGATACGGACGACCTATCCGTCCTTACGGAAAAGAAAAGAGCCGATCTTAAAAACAGACATATCCTTCTGGCCGAGGATATGGTGATAAATGCTGAGATTATCAAAGAAATGCTCGGGATCAGGGGAGCCGTAATAGACCATGCGGAAAACGGCAGGCTTGCCCTTGATATGTTTAACGAAAGCGGAAACTGCTACTACGATGCAATCCTGATGGACATCAGGATGCCGGAAATGGATGGGCTTGAAGCAGCCGAAAAGATCCGCGCGCTTAAAAGACCGGATGCCCGCACGGTACCGATCATTGCCTTGACGGCCAATGCCTACGATGAGGATGTACAGCGTTCTCTTCAGGTCGGTATGAATGCGCATCTTACCAAACCGGTAGAACCCGACAGATTGTATCAGACTTTGGAAGAGCTGATCTGGGAAACGAAGGAGGAATCATCATGATCACTATAGACGCTTTAAAGGAATTTGGAGCAGACACGGAAAACGGACTCAGGCTGTGCATGGGAAATGAGGCATTATACCTAAGGCTGGTCGGAACCGTTCCGGGTGAAGGCTGTTACGCCGAACTCCTTAAATCGATTGAAGTAAAGGACCTTGATACTGCATTTAATTCGGCCCATGCCCTTAAGGGTGTGCTGGGAAATCTTTCACTTACGCCGCTCTATGAAACAACCTCTGTCATTCTGGAGTATTTAAGAAGCAGGACTGACATGGATTATTCCGAACTTATCGGTGAGCTTAAAAGGAAAATGGATGCTCTTTCAGAGCTTTGCCGATAAGGCTGCGTTTATTCATAGGGATTGATCAGGAGACCGGAAAATGGAAAGAATATTACAGGACGGACATGTGAAAAGAAGAGTTCTTGTGGTTGAAGATGAGATGATAAACCGCGAACTTCTCGGGAATATGCTCCAAAGTGAATATGAAGTTATTTTTGCTGAAAACGGTAAGGAAGCCCTTGACACACTCAAAGAATATAACTGTGCTTTCTCGCTCATACTTCTCGATCTGTTAATGCCTGTCATGGGCGGCGAAGAAGTACTGAAAAGCTGTAAATCCGATCCCTCTCTTTCCGATATACCGATAATAGTCATGACTCAGGATAAGGATGCGGAAGTCGAGAGCATCCGCTCGGGAGCGGATGATTTTATCAAAAAACCCTACAACATGCCCGAAGTCATACTCGCAAGATGCGAACGTATCATAGAGCTCTATGAGAAAAAGACTCTCATTGATTCCACCGAGATTGACTCTCTGACCGGGCTGTACTCCAACGACTTTTTCTTTGAATATATCAGACGCATCGAGCAGTATAACGATAAGCCCATGGACGCCATCGTCATCGATATCGAACACTTCCATCTCGTAAACGAGATCTATGGAAGAAGCGAAGGTGATGAGGTCCTTAAAAATATCGCCGGACTGATCCGCGATGAGCTTGCCGGCAGCTTCGGAATAGCCTGCCGTCCCGCTGCGGATACCTTTTATATCTATCACGCCGGAATCGAAGACTATAAAGCCTTTGAAGAAAAAATAAATAAAGAACCCGGTATGAGTTCTCTTTCGTCTGCCCGTATAAGACTGCGTATCGGCATAAACAGAAATGTCGATAAATCATCTTCTCCGGAGCAGTGGTTTGACCATGCAAAGCTCGCCTGCAACAGACTCCGCAGAGACTATACAAAAACACTTGCCTACTATGACAGCAATCTCCATGACAGGCAGCTTTATCATGCAAAGCTGATAAATGATATAGACCGTTCCATAGCCAATCACGATTTCATAGTTTATTACCAGCCAAAATATTATATCCAGGGTGAAAAACCCACTCTTAGAAGCGCTGAGGCTCTCATCAGATGGAAGCATCCCGAACTCGGAATGATAAGTCCCGGAGATTTTGTCCCTCTTTTTGAGGGAAACGGCCTTGTGCAGAAGCTTGACAGATTTGTCTGGGAGGAAGCGGGAAAACAGATATCGGAATGGAAAAAGAAATACGGGTTTACCGTTCCTGTTTCTGTAAATGTTTCAAGGATCGACATCTACGATCCTCTTCTTGAGGATGTCCTTACGGGGATACTCACGAAAAATGAAATAACAAGCAAAGAAATGCTATTGGAAATAACGGAAAGCGCTTATTCCGACAACGCTTCCCGCCTTATTGAAGTGGTACAGAACCTGCGCCGAAAAGGCTTCAGGATTGAGATGGACGACTTTGGATCCGGTTATTCGTCACTCAACATGCTCACATCCATCCCCATTGATGTTCTGAAGATGGATATGAAATTTGTCAAAAACATGCTGAATGATGATAAGAGCCTTAAGCTCTGCGAGCTTGTGCTTGATATATCGAGATTCCTTGGTGTTCCCGTCGTTGCCGAGGGCGTTGAGGAAAAAGCACAGCTCGATAAATTAAAGAGCATGGGCTGTGAGCTCATTCAGGGATACTATTTTTCCAAGCCCGTACCACCTGAGGAATTTGCACTTCTCATCGAAAAAGAAGCATAACTACTCAAGACTACCGTAAGCAGCTATCGCCTCATCGACGGTCATTTTACCGTTGCTGACCTGCCATCCTGCCTTGCTGACCTGTGAAGCAGCCTCATCCTTTAAACCGAGCTCTGAGGAATTGATGAATCTCTTCGTGCTCAGTTTCTCAAACGGCGCGTACACACTGTCCATAGACATATCGGTGCAGGGCGTTACCATTCGCTTTGCCATAGCCATACGGTTCAGCTCCTCTGCTCTTACGAGGAAACGCATGAATTCGTTGGCCATATCCAGATTTTCACTGTTCTTATTGACACCAAAGCCGATTGAAACGGCATTTATAAAGTAACCTCCGTCCTTTGTTGAAGGAACCGGATGAAAACTGTATTTAAAGGGATTGGCAATGAAGGCTTCAGATTTTGCCTCCCTTTTTTCCGTTCCCGATACGGTGTTTCCCGAAGCCAGCATCATGGGCACATCGCCCTCAAAGAAACGCATTATTACCGCATCATAGTTATTCTCAAGAGCATTGCAGTTATCAAGATCGATGTAGCCGTGTCCCATAAAATCGGCTACCAGATCAAGAGTGCTTCGCATATATTCTCCGCCCTCTTTTTTCATCTCGTTCATCGCGCTGAGCGCGTCTTCATTTCCCTTGACCTGAGCGCAGAAATACGGATAAAACATAGGATATAAAAGATCGCTTCCCTTGTTATAGCCCATTATCGGATCGGAATATCCTGCGTTTTTAAAGGTTTCGCAGGCCTTAAGAAGCTGCTCATAGGTCTGCGGTATTTCTACCTTTTCCTTTGCAAACAGATCTTCATTCACAAGCATTCCATATGTCGTTGTGTAAACCGGCACGCTTAATATATTTCCGTTTTCGTCTTTTTTAAGAAGATCCTGCCTGATACAGGAAAGATCTATACCCAGGGATGCATCCGCAAGGTTTTCCGATGCGCCGAATATTATCTCATGATCCTCCCAGTCACCCATCCAGGGATAAGTAAAGAAAATATCCGGTGCTTCGCTGCCTGAAAGTGCAGTAGAAAGAATACCGCTCGCAGCTTTGCTGTAACCATCCATAAAGGTATAATTCATCTGCACATTAGGATAGTACTCGGAAAAACGGTTAAACTCTGTCTCAAGTGCCTCAAAGTTTTCATAATGTCCCGCGACCGTTATAGTGCAGTCGGTATCGGTATCAAGCTTAGGAACAAATTCGGCTGAACCTTTATTTGACTTAGCGAATCCCCCACCGGCACAGCCTGTGATAAATATGGCAAGAGCCATCGCAGCCGCGCAGAAAACAAATCTTTTTCCCTGCCTTTTCATGATCTCTTTTCCTCCTTGATCTTTTTTATCTCCTTCTGAACAAGCTTCAGATCTATGGGCTTAGCTATATGACCGTTCATGCCTGCTGCCAGACATTCCGAAACATTTTCAGAGAATGCATCCGCCGTCATCGCGATGATCGGAACCTTATTTATCCCGGGATCATCAAGCGCACGGATCGCCTTCGTAGCTTCTATACCGTTCATCACCGGCATCTGAACATCCATGAAAATAAGATCGAAATCGTCCTCTTTCGCTCTTTCCATACGTTCCACCGCCAGTTTTCCGTTCGAGGCGCGCTCTGTTTCTATGCCATGCATCTGAAGCAGATTTGAAATGATCTCCCAGTTTATGTCATTATCCTCTACCACAAGGATCCTCATACCGGCTATTTCAGTCATATCATCTTCCTGTCCGGCAGGAGTGGTATTGGTTCCAAGAACTTCACTGAGCGTATTGTAAAGCGTAGACCTAAACAACGGCTTACTGATAAAGCCGCTGATACCTGCTTCTTTGGCTTCATCTTCATAATCGGACCGATCATATGCTGATATTATAAGAATTGGAATATCCGTGCCATTTTCTTCATGAATGCGGCGTGCTGCTTCAATTCCGTTCATATCCGGCATCTTCAGGTCGAGGATAACAACCCGGTAATCATTGTTTTCGGCTACCTTTTGAACAGCCTCAGTGCCGGAATGAGCAATATCGGCTGTCACACCGATTAAGCTCAAGGTGTCTTTTGCCGTCTCAAGAAGAATATCGTCATCGTCCGCGATAAGTACCTTTATAGGTGGCAGCATCATTTCATCCATCTGCCTGTCGGCCACATCGATCTTAAGTGTTACCCTGAAGGATGTGCCCTTTCCGACTTCGCTCTCACATTCTATACTGCCATCCATCATATCGATCATTTTCTTGGTTATGGCAAGGCCAAGACCCGTTCCCTGGATCGCATTCACTCTGCTGTCAGTCTGTCTTGAGAACGGCTCGTACATCCGCGCCATATACTCTGGCGTCATACCGATACCTGTATCAGTCACGGAATAGATCAGGCGGACTGTTTTTTTCGTTTCCCCCGGCTCCTCCTTAAGATCTACACTTACGCTTCCGCCGGGCTCGGTATATTTCAAGGCATTGGAAAGCAGATTTATGCAGATCTGGTTTATTCGAAGCTGATCTGCATAAAGGTATTCATGCTCAAAATGACCTACCCGGAAATTGAAATCAATATTCTTCTCTTTAACCATTGGTTGTGAAATGTTCACCAGATTTTCCGTACATTCCACGATAGAGAAGGTAACGGGGCTGAGTGTGAGATTTCCACTCTCAACCTTTGAAATATCGAGAATATCGTTGATCAGTGTAAGAAGGTGATTGCTGGCCTGATTTATCTTGCGAAGATTCTCGCGTACCGCAGCTGTATCCTCCGCATTTTTCCCGGCGATGATCGTAAGTCCCACTATGGCATTCATAGGTGTACGTATATCATGCGACATAGTGGAAAGAAATACTGTTTTTGCTCTGTTGGCACTGTCTGCAGCGTCTACCGCAGCTTTCAGCCGGCGATTGAAGCTCATCATGATCACAAGGTTAAACACCAGAAGGAATAAAAGCCCGGCTGAAATAATACCCACCATGGTCCAGTTGATATAATCCTTATCTAATTCTATGACCGGGATCATAGTCACGATTATCCAATCGTCAGTGGAATTAACCCTGGCATGTGCGATGAGGCTGCGCTTGTCAGTGGAATTTGTGATCTCGAACGCCCCCGAAGGTCCTTCCACACTTCTTTTTACGTTTTCAAGCACATCGGGTGTAGATTTGTTGTACGACTGATAAAATTCATAAAAATTCGAGTTTTTAAAAGAACGTCCATGTACAATATAGTCTCCCGATGTATCGATCAGAGATATCTCGGCATTCTTATATTCTTCTGTTGGGAAAACCCATTTACCTTCCAGTGCGGAGACCGGAATAATGCGCAGAAGAATGGCTTCCACCGGATCCCCTGTCTCTCCATCCCTGAGCCTGATCCGGCAGCAGAAAGCAATGGACTGGATCGCATTTACAGGGTTGGTATAAGCTCGTGTCACATTGAGGGAACTATTATCATTTAATATTGACTCAAAGCCTCCTTCAAATGCTCTCACATTTTTATATGATACCGTGTAATCACCTTCCCGGGAGCTTCTGCACGAGGTGGATAATCCGATCAGTTCCTGATCTCCTGTCAGCAGGATATGTGCGGAAACCTCGGGTGCGGCATTGGATTTGCGAACATACTCAATAGCCTCATTCACTGTCATATCATTGGCGTTTATGTATGTCGCCCAGCTGTTACAGACCTGTTGCTCACCGAGAAGATAGTTGGTTGTCACACTTTCCATGGCTACCGTCATGTTCTCGAACTCCTCTTTCTGAACCGAGTACATTCTTTTATGTTCACTGCTCACATAGAACAGAGTAAACCCCAGGATAACCAAAACAATCACTATGTTTCCCAGAAGCATAACACTTTTTTTCATAAGATACTAATCCCCTGTATCATATCTTTTTCCGTGAGATAAAATAATTATCGATATTCTGCCACAGCTGTTCCTTGTTCTGCATTGATCCCTTTGAAATTAAGCCGCCATTCCGGAAGCGGTTTCTCATCCTTACCAGTCACTGTCCCAGTCCGAGGAACCGGAATCCCAGGAATCACTCGAATCCCAGGAATAGTCATAATCATCATCGTCATTATCCCATGAGCTGTCGCTGCTGCTTGAATAAGACGCAAGTTCTTTCTGGTAATCGGCATATTCCTCGGTACTCTCAAAATCGGTATACTGCGTGGAGGAATCCCATGTGGGTGTGAACCAGAAATCCTGAGCAATGGACTGATGATACAGATCATCGGGAACACTTGAGCTCGGCACATAACTCCAGTCATCGTCTTCGTATATGTACCAGCCCGCGTTGTGATCAGGCTTCATATGATAGTAGATATTATTATCATATGAGTAGTATCCCTGGGTTACATTAAACCCATTGAGATAATCATCATAGAGTATACTGTCCTTAAAATCCTTTCCTCCGAATGACGGATCGTAGTCGGCTGAAAGAAAATACTTTTTGACCTTATATCTTTTACTTGAATTAAGCGGAAAGTGTGCAGATTCCTTCCAGTCAGCTCTCTCGGGATCATACTCGGCCCAGCCATATGAGTGAATGTAATACAGAGTATCATTGTATTTGTAATAACCGAGGTCAAGATACCTGTTCAGGGACCTTACAACAAATGCACCAACCACAGTAGCAGCCACAATTATAAGAACTATGAGCAGACTCTTGCCGGTTCCTACTTTTCTTCTTCTTCCTGTTGACCTGCTGCCTGAAGAAGATGCGGACCTGTTCTGGATATTTCTGCTCTTCTGCTCAAGGATCTCCTGCTTCAAGCGGGTATGCAGTTCATTTACCGCATAGGCTTCATCGGTTCCTTCATACCTTACCGCACGCGATCCGTCACTCTTATTCTTATATACGATAAATTTTCCGCTATTCTCGTCCTTATAAATTCCGAAGGCTCTAGGTCCCTTGTAATCCTTTCCGATAAAGAAACGAGTTGTCTCCTCGGGTGGAAGTCCTTTTTCCTTATACCATTCCTGAAGCTCAGCTATGGTAGTCGGCTGATCCTTTGTGCTGCGTCTGACATTTTGATTCGGAGAATTACAGCTTGGGCATCTCTCAAGCGTATCATCAAACATGGAACCGCAATACTCACATTTTATCTTCATTTACTTATCCCTCTTTTGCGATGAAAAATATGACATATATAAACATTGTAACAGTATGCCCCAATCTGTCAATAAAACCGTCAATTTACATCGTGACGAGCTTAATGATCAATTCGGTGATCTTTTCCATAGACTCAGCGCAGACATATTCGAAGCGTCCATGGTAATTATGTCCGCCGGTACAGAGATTCGGACAGGGAAGTCCCATAAAGGAAAGCCTTGCTCCGTCAGTACCTCCGCGGATCGGCTGGATCTTGGGGACAATGCCAAGCTCTGTCATTGCCTTTCTTGCGTTGTCAACCAGGAAAAGATATCCGTCTTCAATCCTTTCACGCATATTGTAATAAGAATCCTTCAGTATAAGCTCCGCCGTTCCCTCGCCGTACTTTTCATTTATGTATGAAACCGCCGATGTCATGAGCTTCTTTTTTTCCTCGAATTTATTTCTGTCATGGTCGCGGATTATATATCTGAATTCAGCCTCTTCGGTAGTTCCCCTCATATCCGTGAGGTAAAAGAAGCCTTCGTATTTTTCCGTAAACTGAGGCTTGGCCTGTGCCGGAAGCATGGAATCGATCTCCATTGCGATCCTGCCTGCGTGCTTCATTTTGTTTTTTGCTTCACCGGGGTGGACTGTAATTCCATGAACCGTAACAACAGCGGATGCCGCATTGAAGTTCTCATACTCCAATTCGCCTATACCCCCGCCGTCGATCGTATATGCATAATCGGCATTTACCCTGTCCATATCGATATGATCGACGCCACAGCCGATCTCCTCATCCGGCGTAAAGCAGATCGATATTTCTCCATGTCTGATCTCGGGATGCTTTAATAGGTATGAAGCTGCCGCCATGATCTCGGCTACTCCCGCCTTGTCATCCGCGCCGAGAAGAGTAGTGCCATCGGTTACTATAAGGCTCTGCCCGATATAATCCTTCATCTCCGGATACTGCGCAGGACTGAGAGTAAGTCCGCTCTCGTCTCCCAGATATATATCACCTCCGTCATAGTTTTCCACTATGCGGGGCTTTACATCCTTACCAGAGCTTTCCGGCGATGTGTCCATATGCGCGATCAGCGCAAGCTTCTTTGATCCGAAATCAGTAGACGCATCGGGATCGTTAGCGGGTATTCTTGCATAAACATAGCAATGCTCTTCGTCAAAAAATACATCGCTTGCACCGATGTCATTTAATTCTTTTTCAAGTAATCTTCCGAGATCCTTTTGTTTTTCACTGCTGGGCGTAGATCCGCTTTCCTCGTCGGACTGCGTGTCTATTACCACATAACGCAGGAATCTTTCGATCACTTCACTGTTATCAAACTTGCCCATTTTTATAATCCCCTTTTTCAAAGCATGAGAGTCAGGTGCATACACCTGCATTTTTCGTATGGATATCACTAAAATTTTATCGTAATTGTCACTGTATTTCAAGCAAAGCGATATGCTTTGTCCTTGAAGATACACTTTTTTAGTTGTATATTAGACTATGGTGGTGATTTGTTATGAAAATGACTGTTGAACTGTTTGATAATATTATAAACACTTCCCAGGACTGTGTTTTCTGGAAGGATAAGGACCGTCGGTTTCTGGGCGTTAATCAGGCATTCCTTGATTTCTACGGATTCGAATCCGCGGATGTTCTTTTGGGTAAAAATGATGAAGATATGGGATGGCATAATGATCCGGAACCGTATAAGCAGGATGAACTGCGCGTTCTGTCCGGTGAATCCACCTATAAAGTACTGGGAAAATGCGTTATCCGCGGTGAAGAGCGTGATATCATCGCATCCAAAAGGCCTCTCTATGAAGGCGACGAGATTGTCGGACTTGTTGGAAGCTTTGTTGATGTAACCGATGTTATGAGGCGCCAGAGCAGAATGGAAGGCCTTCAGGTCGTCTATACCATCGATAAGCTCCGCCACATTCCATACTTCGACAAACTCCTTGATGAGACCGGACTTGACGAGGTCCTCGATCCTCTCACGGGAATAATATCCCGTGCTTACGCAATGGATTTTGTCCACTCCCTTATTTCAAACAAAACTCCGTTTTCATTCACGATACTGGATCTTGACAATTTCAAGTTTATCAATGACACATTCGGGCACAGCTCCGGCGATATCGTATTAAAGAGCGTGACCGGATCCCTTGCAGAATTTCTCGGCAAAAAAGGGATCGTCGGACGATTCGGCGGAGATGAACTCCTGATAATCGATCTTGTGGATCTTAGCTACACGGAAAAACAGAAATTTTTCAGCGATCTCTACGAGTGCCACGAAGTTCTCAGGAAAAATGTCTGCCTCGAGAACGGCAACGCCTACATAACAGGTACTGCCGGCTGTGCTTCATTCCCTTCGGATGCAGACAATTTCTCCGATCTTTTCAAGATGATAGATAAAACCCTTTATTACGGAAAGAACAAAGGTCGTAATTGCTATACCATATATCTTGAGGAAAAGCACCGCAATCTTGAGATCAGCAAACTTGCAAAGCATAACATCTACCAGGATATGATCAATCTTCAGAAGCTCTTTAGCCGCGGTGACAGTCTCCGCGAGAAGCTCTCTTCCGTTTTCAATTTCCTTTCTGACAGCCTACAGATCGGAGACCTTTATTATTCCGATAGGGATGATCGTCTCAGATCCGTCAATGATCCGGATCTTAATATTGATGTTTCCGATATTTCCGATCTGACAAAAGAAGAACTGTACACTGCCAGCTCAATCTCCGATATTGAAAAGACCTGTCCTCTCCTTTACGCTGCCCTTAAAGAGAGAAATATAGAATCAAATATGATCGTCCGCATAGGAAACGAGGTTATAACCGAAGGTTATCTCATCTGTGGAGTAAACCGCCGCTTCCGCATCTGGCAGGAAAACGAATGCGCGCTGATGTATTATCTGTCAAGCCTGATATTCTCATTTCTCCGCAGCAGGTCTTAAAGGATTAAAGAAAATGCGAGTTATGCTTGCATAAACGAGCATTTTGACTTAATGACCCGCGCAAAAAAGGATATTGAAATGAAAGTCGTAATAGAAAAAGCAGATTCAAAAGAAGAAGAACAGGCACTCATAAAAGCCTTCGAACTAACCGGAGACATAAAAAGCGCTGCTGAACTCCTTGAAGGAGATAGTGGAAACCTCCCCGTTACATTGGACGGCCGGGTCTATATCATAAAGCACAGCGCCATATACTATATTGAATCGGTGGATAAAAAGACTTTTGTCTATACAAAAGACTCATGCTATGAGTCAAAATACAGACTATACGAGTTAGAAACAATACTTCTTGGCATGTTTTTAAGGTGTTCCAAGGCTACGATACTTAACCTGAAAAAAGTTAGATCCGTCAATTCCGAAATGAGTGGACGTATGGTCGCCACCTTGCTGAATGGTGAATCGATCGTTATATCCAGAGGTTATGTGAAGGAAGTAAAAGGGAGGCTTGGCATCTGATGAACAAAATAAAATTATGGTTTTTACAGACAATGATGATATCCTTCGCTATACTCTGCGGAATAGTGCTTGAAGGAGTTGTGTTCCTTATCATATATCACGATCCGCTCTCATCCATGGTCCTGGACTGGTATCAGCTCTTGTCAATCCCTCTTACCGGTGCTGTCTGTTCTGTCGTGACCGTCCTTCTCCTATGTCGTGAAAACATTTCAAAAAGAGCATATACGATAAGTGTGATCATACACTGTATATGTCTGTATGCCGTCGTGATCTTATTTGGAAAACTCTTTGCCTGGTATACAAAAATAGATGGTTTTATCCTTGTTACCATTATTTATCTTCTTGTTTATGCTTTTGTCTGGATCGCAACCCGCTTCTTTCAAAAGCAGGACGATAACAGGATAAACAAAGCCCTGGACAATATCAGGGACGAGGAATGAACCAAAAAATCTCATATGATCACAAATAATGAGCATCTTGGTAAGCTTTTTTTGCAGCTTGGTAGAGATGCTCTTTTTTTGTGTCAGAAAAAGAGCTATTGTTACGACAGAACAAAGGAGGCGGTCAACAATGAAAGTGATAGAAGTTAAAGGACTGACAAAAAAATACAAAGAACATGAAGCCGTAAAAGGCATAGATTTTTCTGTCGAAGAAGGTGAGCTCTTCGCGTTCCTCGGTGAAAACGGAGCCGGTAAATCTACTACTATTAACATGCTCTGTACGATACTTCAAAAAACTTCCGGAGATGCATTTATCTGCGGTCATGAGCTCGGCAAAGATGATGATGCCATAAGGAATCTGATTGGGATAGTATTTCAGAATTCCGTACTGGACGGTAATCTGACAGTGAAGGAAAACCTTCTTACAAGAGGTGCTTACTATGGTTTGTCAAAAAAGAAAATCCTGGAGAGGCTTAATCCCTTTACGGAAAAATTTGAAATGAATGATATCTGGAATCGCAGATACGACAAACTCTCCGGCGGTCAGAGAAGGCGCGTTGATATCATAAGAGCTCTTATAAACAATCCAAAAATCCTCTTTCTTGATGAGCCAACCACCGGACTTGATCCCAAGTCAAGAAAGCTTGTCTGGGATTACATAGAATATCTCAGGAAAGAATATAAAATGACCATCTTCCTGACCACTCACTACATGGAAGAAACAAGAGATGCAGACCACGTGGTCATCCTGGACAAGGGCAGGATCATATCCTGCGGAACGCCGGCGGAGCTTAAGACCAAATATGCTCCTTCAAAATTTGTCTGGTATACAAAAAGGGGAGAAAACTCAGAAAGCCTGATCAGAAAGATCAGTGAGACCTACAATTATGATGTAGACCACTACAATGCGGAGATAGACGGAAATATTTCGGAATTCATATATGAGCACAAAGACAGGATCATAGATTACGAGATCCTGAAGGGAACCATGGACGATGTATTTTTAAATCTTACGGGAAAGGAACTTGCGTAATGAGAGATTTTTACGGATTAACAAAAAGAAACCTGCTGATCTATTTTAAAGATATACAGGCTATTATTTTTTCGCTTCTTACATCAATTATCGTATTTGCTTTATATCTGCTTTTTTTAAAGGGAACCTTCGCAGAGGCAATAGAAGGTGCAATGATGGGACTGGAGGATCTAATCGATCCAAAGAGTATTGAGATGCTTGTGAGCGGTATCCTGCTTGTGGGAATTATGGGATCAGCCATGATCACTGTCCCCTATTCCTGTCTGCAGGCCATAGTAAAGGATCGAGAGACCAAAACATCAGATGATATCTGCGCCACCCCCATAAAAAGATGGAAGATCATCCTCTCTTACTTTACCGCTTCTGTGATATCCTCGTTTATCATGACCGGAGTGATCTTCACGATAGGTATTCTGGTCCTGAGAACCATTGGTGATCTGCATATGAGTGTCGCATCTCTGCTGTCCTGCTACGGGATCATTCTGCTTGGAGCAGTATCTTCAGCCTCCCTGTTTATGCTTGTGGTTCTTCCCTTTAAAAAAAGCTCTGCCAGCGCTGCATTCTTCGGAATGCTTTCAGCTGCTGCAGGCTTTGTTATCGGAGCATACATTCCTCTCTCACAGTTTTCAAAAGGCATCCGATCCATATGCAGCCTCTTCCCCGCGAACCACATCACGGTACTTTTCAGGAATGGTATCCTTAACGGAATCCTTGACGACATAAATAAATCCATCGGCGGAGTCGATAACGGTCTCTTCGTCAGCTCGGTAAAGGATACTTTTTCCTTTGGAGCCTCCTTTATGGAATACACCCTGAACATTGGCAGCACTATCCTCTATATCTCTGTATTTGCGGTCTGCTGCATCATCACCATGGTAATCCTCTACAGCCGCAATTACAAACGGAAATAAGTATCAAATTTTCTTCTGTGAGATAAAATAATTATCGATATTCTGCCTCAGCTGTTCCTTGCTGATGGTTTTGAGCTGATAGCCAACAGGCTTAAGGGCCAGCACTTTCATGATGCTTTCTTTATCACTTTTTCCTGTAAGGAACATCACCGGCAGATTTGACATCGACGAATCGGACCTGATCATTTCAAGGACCTGGGGGCCGCTTGTCACAGGCATCTCATAGTCCAGAAGTATCAGGTCTGCATGGTTTTTGGCAAGCCATGTTATCGCCTGCATACCGGAATTTGCCATGGATACACGGTATTTGTCCTTGAGCCAGTCCATAATCATGCTCATAAAAGACACATCATCATCCACTATCAGAATGCTTTTGTGCCTCGAATACTCTGTTCCGTCTTCGAGATACTTCTCGATATCATTTAACAAGGTCTCCATATCAAGAGGTCTCTCATAGAATTTAAATAAACAGCTGTCTGGAATATATCCTTTAACGGTTTCATATTCCAGCCTTGCTCCTATAACTATGACTTGCTCATCAAGCTCGACACAGCTGTCCTTAAGATACACAAGGCTGGGCGAATATTCCGCCACTTTATCATCCGTGTATAGTATCACAAGATCCGTTTCGTTCATTTTTCCTTCCAGATCTTTCACTTTGGGTGCTGAAAAAACGGATTCGACCCCTATGTTTTTGAGCTTCGTTTCGAGTCCCTTTATTATAAAGCCCTCGGTAGAAGCTACTATGAGCACTCTGCGAAACATGATCTTCTCCTCCTGTTATTCTGTCTCTTTAAGTATTTCCTTAATACCGTCCCAATCCATCTGTGCAAGCTTTGAACTTATACGCTTAAAACGCTCTTCATCCGTCTCAGGAAGTCTGTATTCTTTAAGAGAATCCACTATCATGCGGGCAAGTTCGTAGTCCTGCATCTCGGTAAATTCTGCCAGTCCCCCGTATGCATCGGCCAGCATATCCCCGGGTACATCCGGCCGGTCTTCCGGTTTTTCCGAGACGGCCGAGAGAATACTTTCATAAGAACGGTATTGCCTCAGTAATTCAGCTGTATTTTCTTTGATATAGTCTAAATTGTTTTCGTTTCCGGCTTCCTCAAGCAGTCTTGCTTTTTCGGAAAGCTCCGCGGCCCCTACTATCCTTGCTGATGATTTGAGCGCATGTACTTTGATTGTGAAGTTTTTGAGATCACCATTATTGTAAAATGTCTCTATCTCATCCGACAAGCCGCCGACGGCAGAATGAAATCCATCTAGCACCGACAGAAATTCTTCATTTCCGCCACAGTTTTCCACTCCCTGTACGGTATCGATCCCTTCGCAGTTAAGAAGCCATTCCGGAAGCGGTTTCTCTTCTTTGTCCGGTTCACTGTCACCATTAGTTAAAATGACTTTTTCCTCCGGAATATATCTGATGAGCATTTCCTCAAGCCTGTCTGCCTCAATGGGTTTGGTAAGATAATCATCAAATCCTTGGGAAAGGTATTTTTCTCTCGCACCGCTTATGGCGTTGGCTGTGAGGCACACTGCTGTTGTATCCCTGTTTGGATTATCCGGCATATCCCGCATCTCATGCAATGTCTGTATACCGTCTTTGTCAGGCATCATATGATCGAGGAACACTATATCATACTTCTTGTTTTCTGAAAGTTTCAGGCACTCTTCTCCGCTTGATGCGGTATCGATCTTAACCTGTGTACGCTTGAGAAGATTCTTAAATACCTCAAGATTGGTAGCTGTGTCATCAACAACAAGAACATCTGCTTCAGGTGCCGTAAACTTTTCCTTGTATTTCGAACGGGCAGACAGAGAAGCCCTGTATGATGCTTCGTAGTCACCGATGGGATCCCATTTGACAACTTTCTGTCTGATGACAAAATGAAAATCCGAACCCTCGCCGTAAACGCTGTCCACTTCAAGAGATGAATCCATCATCTCCAAAAGCTTCTTGGTTATGCTCATGCCAAGGCCGGTACCTTCAACATTGCGGTTGCGCTTCTCCTCGATACGGTCAAACTTGGAGAACAGTTTGCTCATGTCCTCCTCTTTTATGCCTATACCGGTATCCTTAACCGAAAACTTTAATCCAATTATATCACTATCTGTTCCCGGCTTGTCAAAGCTTACCGAAAAAGTCACGCTTCCTTTTTCGGTATATTTTACCGCATTTGTGAGAATATTTGT
>JAEEGL013807812.1_pt1 | contig 49398 bp, 49 predicted proteins | sample 9134231 | NCBI WGS metagenome assembly JAEEGL01 (sample SAMN16246548, study PRJNA631951) | gut metagenome | biome: gut microbiome; feature: rumen; material: fiber-attached | host: Bos | place: Iran: Karaj | collected 2018-10 | reverse complement strand
CTGATTCCTGGATATGCGGTATCCCTGCTTCTTTCCTTCTTTGTACCGGATATGTATACCGCGATCGCTTTTGATGCAGGCGGCGTAGCTTCCGGTCCCATGACGGCCGCCTTCATGCTCCAGTTCATGATTGGCGCCAGCAGCGCGCTCGGCGGGAACGTACTTTCCGATGCTTTCGGAATCGTGGCTATGGTAGCTATGATGCCTCTCATCACCATCCAGCTTCTGGGTGTACGGGCTGCCTTCGTAGAACGTCGCATGAGCAGGCCTACAGAGGTTTACGGTGAGGCGGATATCATCGAACTGTGGGAGGCTGCATGAACTACATTCTCTCGATCATAAATCCCCATGGGGCAAACATCATGAAAAGGATCTGCGAGGAACTGGATCTGCCAATCGTCCTGTCCTCTCCCTGCAAGGGCACCGCCACCCGCAGGATGCTGGACCTGCTGGGTATGGAATCCCGCGACAGACGTCTGTTCATGACGGTGGCGGATCCAGAGAAGACAAAAGGACTTATCCAGGAACAGCGCAGACGGCTGTATATAGACGCACCCGGAAACGGTGTTACGATCGGTGTGCCAGTAAAAAGCGTAGGAGGCAGTAAGACTTTGGCTTTCTTATCCAACGGGCAAAACTCGAAGGGCATGCCCGCCCTCAATTATGACTACGAACTCATCATGGTCATCGCTAATCAGGGGTCGACGGATCAGGTTATGGACGCTGCCCGCTCTGCCGGCGCACGGGGCGGCACCGTGATCCACGGACTCGGCACTGGCAGCAAAAATGCGGAAAAATTTTATAAAGTATCCATTGCCTCAGAGAAGGAGATCATTCTGATCGTTTCCTCCGCGGGACAGAAGGCAGGCATCATGAAAGCCATTATCGAAAAAGCCGGCCCGGATACCAAAGCCGGCGCCATTACCTTTTCTCTGCCCGTCAGCGAGCTTGCCGGGTTCGGGATCGCTGAACAGCAGAACTAATCCGAAACAAGAAACAGGACTGTCCAAAACGGGTATCCGTTTTTGACAGTCCTGTATTTCATTTGATGCTCTATTCCGAAATTGCGCTTTTCAGCATTTCCGCCTGCCGTTCGACAAAACCGGCAAGTTCTTTTACCGTTTCCTCCTCGAGAGGAACGGGAAGCCCTGCCCGTGAAAGAGTTTCAAAGTATCCGTACATGCCGCCCATGCCGCAGAGCTTCAGATAGCTTTCCCACGCATTTCCGCCCTCTGTCTGTTTCCGGTACAGTGCAAAGGCGTCAAGCTGTGCCAGCGCGTAGTCAATGTAATAGAACGGATAAAGGAAAATGTGCTGTTTCTGCATCCAGAAACCCCCGCCCTCCAGGAAAGCATTGCCGTCATAGCTGCGCCATGGCATGTATTTCTGCTCGGCCTCCTTCCAGAATCTTCTCCAGTCTCTGGGTCCGGATCCCGGATTCTCAAAAACCCGGTGCTGAAACTCATCCACGCAGACAAGGTACGGAATCGTCTTGACCGCAGCGGTGAAGTGTGCGTAGCGATACCGGTCCGTTTTGTCCCCGAAGAATCGTTCCATGTAAGGATATGCGAAAAATTCCATTGACATGGAATGGATCTCGTTAATCTCGCTGGTGGACATGGTCAGCTGTGAGATCGGCAGCCGACGTGAGGCAAAATACCCTTCGAAAGCATGTCCCGCTTCATGTGTCAGAACATCAATATCCGCGCTCGTGCCATTGAAGTTCGAAAAAATGAACGGTGCCTTGTAGTCTGGGAGGAATGTCATGTACCCGCCAAGATGCTTGTTCTCCCGGGTAACAAAATCGTACAGTTCGTGCTCAGTCATGAAGTTAAAGAACTCCCCGGTCTCGGGTGACATCTCTTCATACATCTTCCTGGCCTTCTCCGTCAGTTCCTCGGGTGTTCCGACCGGAACTGCGTTTCCGTCCGGGAAGCACAGACTCTCATCATACCATTCAAGTTTCTCCAGACCGAGTCGCTTTGCCTGCTCGCAGTACAGCTTTTCACAGAGCGGAGTGATGTATTTCAGAACTGCTTCCCGGAAAACAGCGACTTTCTTCGCGTCATAATCATAGCGGCCGCGCGCAAGGTAGACATAGTCGATATAGTTTCTGAATCCCAGCCGTTTTGAAATGGTCTCGCGTGTTTTCACGAGTTTCGCGTACTGGGCATCCAGCTGGTCCGAAACGCTCTCATACAGTTTAGCCCATTCGTCAAACGCCGCTTTCCGCTCTGCGCGATCGGTGGACTGCATATGACGCAGCAGTCCATAGAAATTGCATTTCTCGCCCATGAATTCCACGGAACATCCTGCAGCGGTTTTTGAATACTCCGTCGACAGATTTCCTTCCCTGATCGACGGAAGAATAATCGACGGCTTGACGAGCTGCTGCTGCGTCTCCATTTCCTTCAGCATCTGAGTTCCGTATTTCTCCTCCATCTGCTTCCGGTACGGACAGTTCAAAAACGCCTTGATCGCTTTTTTCATCGTCATCATCAGCTTGGAACCCTCGCTGTTGAAAAACTTGATCTCCCCGTCGTAGAACTCATCTTTCATGTTCATCGTATTTCGGATGCTGGCGATGGTGTTCTGTGTTGCCCACGCCTCCATGACGTGCTGAACGCCGAGAAAGGCGGCGTCAGCCTCTTCAAAACTTTTTGCTCCCTTAAACTGCTTCAGATAAACGGCAAAGTCTTTCTTCAGCTGATTCACATCCGGTCTTTTGTATTCCAAATCTCTAAATTTTTCCATATCTTTCTCCTTCTTCCGGGATGATATCAGGCTCCGGCACAGCCGGCCCCGTGTTTTCCGTTCTATTCTTTCTCCGAAGCATCCTCTGTCATCATGCGGATGATCTCCTTGTCTGTCTCGCACATTCCGATGCGCGCAAGACGTCCGACATTACGAATCGTATTCTCCACGCCTTTGATGACGATTCCTTCTCCGCCATAAAACTGATTTCCGCTCTTGTACATGCTGTAACCAAGAAGTCCGGCATCCACAGCCGACGCGATCTTAGCCGCACAGCTTGCCTTCGCGCCGTCGCAGATGATTCCGGACTCGGTCGCAAGGGCGTTCACGACAGTATGCGCGATCTCATCAAAGCGCCCGCCTTCCAGATAGGCGATTCCAGCAGCCGCTCCACAGCCTGCGCTGACTACACCACAGTAGGCGGAAAGCCGTCCGATTCCGGTTTTCAGATGGATCGTGACCAGATTGCTGACAAGCAGCGCCCTCAGCAGTTCCTCCTGTGTTTTCTGTTTCTCTCGCGCGTATACGATCACTGGAACGCTTGCGGTCAGACCCTGGTTACCGCTGCCCGAGTTGATCACGACGGGCATTTCGCAGCCGTTCATCCTGGCGTCGCTTCCTGCCGCTGCCCAGGCGCGCATTTTGAAATACAGATCGTCCTCGTGCCCCGCAAGAAGCGTTTTTCCGATGTTCGCGCCGTAATCATTTTTAAGGCCTTCCTCCGCGATCGCCATATTGTACCTGATCTGCCGTTCAAGGGCGTCTCTGACGTCATCCAGATCCGCAGTCTCAGCGAAGGCAACGATCTTCTCCACGGTCAGACAGCTTCTGTCATTCACCGCTTCTATGGGAATCTCAGGATCCTTTTCCAGCAGCGTCTCTCCGTCTTTCCGGATCATGACAATATTCGTATGCGACCCGGCGATCCTGACGAGTGCTGACCCTCCTTGCGCTGTCACGGTCACGGCGATATCGAGCACTTCCCCGGTATCCGCATGCGCAACGGTAATAGGAGTGTTTTCAGCATATTCGCGGATACGGACAATCTGTTCCTCCGTGATGCGTTCCAACACTCCGAGCCCTGCCGAAGCATCCCCAGCGACAATGCCCGCAGCAGCCGCTGCAGCAATCCCGCGCATCCCTCCCGTATTGGGGACCGTTACGCTCTTTACGTTTTTCAGCACGTTTCCGGACACGACGATGACTGCCTTCTCCGGGAGTGTCCCCAGCGTTTCCCTTGCCTTTGCTGCCGCGTATGCGAGCGCGACCGGTTCGGTGCATCCCATCGCAGGCCGGAGTTCCTCACGAAGGATTTCCGCGTATCGCGAGTACAGAGGTTCCTTTCGGTCCATTTTCCTTCCTCCCTGCTTATTCCGTTTCTCCGCTGATCTCGCAGAGATAGTTCAGTGTATCTCCATTATACCCGATAAAGCACCCCGTGAACATATCTTCATTCTCTTCATTTCCGATCAGCCCGGCGTATCCCTCCCGGAGCAGAGCGAAAAACCGGTCCCTGGTGACAAGCAGTTCATATTCGTCGCCCTGGACCGCAAGGACCGCGCTTTCCGGAACCATCAGAGTGACTGGCCGGTCAGCGATCGTGTCCGGAAGGAGCACGATTCCGTATTCCTCGGAAAAGCCTGCCGTTTCCAGCGTCAATACTTCGATCGTTTCTGCTTTTTCGTCAAAGCCGCAGATAATCCCCGCGTGCACGGTATCGAATACCGTTTCGCCTTTTTTCTCCATCGGCGCTATTTTTTCCCAGTCGGCGCCGGACGGAACAAGATCGACAAGATCGGAATCCATTATGACAAGATCGTAAGACGTCAGAAAAAGCGTCTTCTTTTCCGGCTCCAGCGTGTCAAACCTCAGTTCCGCGAGACAGTATGTTTTCCCGTCCGCCTGAAGGAGCAAACGATGCGTTTCGAACGGCTCGATATCCTGAACCACTTCCCTCTCAACGGAAAGAACCGCTTTTCCGGGATCCGTCTTCAGCTCATAACAGAGGCCGAACCCGTCAATCCAGCAAACGATGTTCGTCCCGAACGGTTCCCCATCCGTGACGGAGAGGCTGATCCCCTCTGTATCCGCCGCTGCTTCTTCTGCCGCCATCAGAGGTTCTTTCTTTTCCTCCGGTTCTGCCGGAAGCGGTTCCGTATTCTCCCGGGGTTCGTCCGTAACCGATGCCGTCTGCAATCCGCTTCCGTTTCTGCCTTCCGGCCGGTAGGTCACGGTATCGGATTGTTGCGCGCAGGCTGTCACAAGGGAGAGAAGCAGAAGGAAAAGGATGCCTCTCCGGATCATTTTTAAAAATCTGATCATCTGTGATCCTTTCTTCCTCCCCAAAGGTCCGGGAGGAACAATCGTCCTTACCGTCATTATACGGCATTCCGGCCAGAAAGTTTCGTCCGTCCTGTAACAGATTTGGAAACTAAAACGCCGGCGGGCTGAAAACCCGGTCCGGCGTTCTGAATCACCTTTTTGCTCAGCAATTCCCTGTATATACGTATTTCAGATTTTCCCTCGCGATCTCCGCAAGCCGGTAGACTGTTTTAACTTCGGTCGCTTTTCGGTCCGTCATATGAAACCTTGGAAAGAATCTCGTAATGTGCAGGGGTACCTCTTCTCCGTCCGGATTGTTCAGATGACGCACCCACCCGGACAGCTCCCTCATCTCCTCTTCGCTGTCGTTTTCTCCGGGAACGACCAAGGTCGTCAGCTCCACATGGCAAATTTTGACGGCGGCCTCGATGAATGTCATGACCTGATCCCGGTTTCCGCCAAGAATCTTGCTGTAATAACGGTCGGTAAATCCCTTGAGATCGATGTTCATCGCATCTATGTACGGCGTCAGTTCCTCCAGAACGGACAGCTCTGCAGTCCCGTTCGTGACTATGACGTTCTTCAGGTCCTGCTCTTTCACAAGCTTCGCCGTATCCCTGATGAACTCATACCCGATCAGCGGCTCATTGTAGGTGAACGCAAGCCCGATATTTCCCCTCTGCTGCAAAGACTGTGCAGCAGCCGCAAGCTCTTCCGGGCAGAACGTCTCCGCTGTCCGGGCATAAAGTTTCGCCTGCGCTGACCAGGAGATCTCATGGTTCTGGCAGAACGGACAGCGAAGATTGCAGCCGAAGCTGCCCGCAGACAGGATCATGCTCCCGGGAAAGAACCGGAACAGAGGTTTTTTCTCGATGGGATCCAGCGCGAGCGATGTGATCCTCCCGTAATTATACGCTTCCACACGGCCGTTTCTCGTGATCCTTCCACCGCAAAATCCAATCTTTCCTTCCGGGATATCACAGTGTCTGAAGCATACTCCGCATTCCGCCATGCCGGCCTCCTCTCAGTAATGCCGTACAACTTCGAACCGCTCCAGGCGGTACGGCTCATTCTCGCGGATTCCGCCTTTCTGGCGCGCGATGCGGATCTGATCCTGTACGGTGTCCACTCCGTCCAGATTCGGAAGCAGAAGTCCCCGTTTCTGACCGCGGCTGACGACGACGCCATAGCGTTTCACGTCAAGATCGTCCGGTGAATCGACAGGTTCCATCATTCCCAGAACATCCACGCTGATCTCAAGGCTGTTCAGTTCCTGCGCAGTGACCGGAGAGAATCGGGGATCCCGGCTTGAAGCGCTGATCGCGTTCGATATTATTTCTTCCGCAATGTTTCTCTCCGTCGGAAGAATCGTCCCGATACACCCGCGAAGCTGCCCGTTTTTATGGATCGAAACGAACGTTCCCGCGCGGCGGGCAAGCATTTCCTCCGGAAGACCATCCGGAACGGGCAGCCGCTCGTCTCTCAGAACCTTCGCTTCCACTGCGGCTCTTGCAAGTTTCACGAACGCGTCGCTTTTATCCGCCCTTTCACGGCATTCCCGTTCCGTTTTTTCCAAATATGCTTTCAGAAAAAACCGGCTGCCGTTTCTTCCTTTCGGGTAGAATGTGCAGATTCCATACCCTACGCCTGTTACATCCTGATGAGAAAGAGCCTCCGATTTTACATCGAGGCCGTCAAACGCGCCCGCCATGATCACAAAGGACCGGTGCCCGCATTCCGCCGCCTTTTCGCAGAAAGTCTCCTTGAAATCAAACATCTCGCCGAAAGCCGCCCTTTCGCAGACATCCATAATCCTCCGGTCGTATTCCGGTCCTTCCGGTGCAAACCCGTATGGACCGTCTTCCCGCAGTTTATGCGACAGATCGCCGCTTGCAATCAGAACAGCTCTCATTCCGGTATCCTCAACCGCCTGCGCGATGATCTGCCCCAGACGGTAATGATCGGTCAGTGGCAGGCCCGAAAGCCCGATCCTTACGATCTTTCCACCGGAAAACTCTTTCCGTATGAACCAGAGTGGTACCATCGTTCCGTGATCGAGCGACGCGTCCCTTTCCCCGAGGGTTCCCGCAGGGAAATCTTCCGCGTCCGCCAGGCTGCAGATCCGCCGGACAAGTTCGGTATCATACCGTTCGGAAAAGCGCACGGACGGCGCTCGGAACCTTGCAAATGATCCCGATGCTGTCCTTCCGGGTGAAATATGGAAATAATCCGAATACATAACGGAATGCGGACTCGTGATGATGATCGTGTCCGGACGGAGCCCGGACACTTCTTTTGCGACCCGCTCGTACGCGGATGCGGTTTCCCTGATCTGCGCTTCGCTTCCTTTTCCGACCGCAGGAACGATCATAGGGGGATGCGGGACCATAAATGCAGCAAGAACGGACATCGTATCACCTCTCTGTTTTTGTTTCAGGAACTCCCGTCAGTTTTGCGGGATCTGTCAGTTTCTTTTCCATCGATATACCGTCTCGATCGTTTTCGCGTCCTTCATGCGGATCACGAAATCTCCTTCGATGAGCCTGTCCGCTTTCCCGTCCCGGTACATCAGAAAGTACGTCGATATCAGGTAACCTTTCCAGTATCTCGCGTCATAGATATTAGCAGATACCAGTTCAAGCGGCCCCTTGCGTATGACTTCATTCATTTCAACTGCGGACCGGACGATCATTTCGGATTCTTCCTGAAACGTGCCGACCGAGGCGGCTACCTTTTCAAAAAGCTCTTCTTTTCCGGGGAAGTCTCCTCCGGAAGGCTCCGTATCTTTCAGTACCGATGTGATCACCGGGCGTTCGCGGCTCTCGAACGGATACCTGCCTGCGAGAAGCAGCGCATGGATCATCAGCGCTCCTGTTTCGTAACAGGAAATCCTGACCGGAAACAGGTTGTCAGTCTTTGCCAGCACTTGATGCATGCGTCTCTCCAACATGCTGGCAGATTCCCTGTCAAGCTGTTTCAAAACCTGCCATTCAACGTAGTTCGCTGCGCCTTCTATCTCCTCAACCATGCTTTCGTAGGAGAACTCAAATGGATTGCGGATGCTGCGGAGTTTCCTCAGTGACAGCAGTTCCTGAAAGTCCGTCTCGTCGAAGCGCCTCAGAAGTTTCAGTAAAAGTTCGTTCTCACGCAGCTTCAGACACAGATTCTCCGCGCTGTACTCATATCTGTACAATGCATCCAATTCGTTCGGCCAACAGTTCCAGCCCTGTACCGCCTGAAAACCATGAAACATCTCATGTACGATCTTCGATGTCAGGACTGGGAGTTCCGTTTCTTCCGCAACCATCCAGATTGCAATCTGTTCTCCCTGATAACAAATCGAGGTGTTCGCGCAGAACGCATCCGTTTTTTCTATGAACTGTCCGTCGAAAAAGCAGGTTTCGCTGTCATACAGCGCGAACTTAAGCGGCCGGAATTCCGGCCAGATCCTTTCAAAATCCAGCGAATCGACAGTTTCTTTTACTTTATGGTACAGCTTTTCCAGATCCATGTGTTTTTCCCGTTCCAATCGACTCTTTTAATTGCCTTTTAATATTATATCCTATCCCGGCGTTTTTTTTCCATCGTATCTGCAGAAAAAAGATCCCGCGACCTGTTTCGGCGCGGGATCCGCTATGGTTTGTTTCTGTTCTGATCTGTTTTCAGAGCACTTTTGAAAGAAAGAGCTGTGTTCTCGGATGCTTCGGAGCGGAGAACAGCTGATCCGGTGTATTCTCTTCAAGAATCATTCCCTCGTCCATGAAGATAACCCGGTCTGCCACTTCCTTCGCGAAACCCATCTCGTGCGTGACGACCACCATCGTCATGCCTTTGTCCGCGAGACGTCGCATGAGGTCAAGCACCTCTCCGACCATCTCGGGGTCGAGAGCACTGGTCGGCTCGTCAAACAGCATGAGCTCGGGATCCATGGCCAGCGCCCTTACGATCGCGATCCTCTGCTTCTGACCGCCGGACAGCATCTGAGGATAGGTATCCGCCTTGTCGGCAAGTCCGATCCGCTCCAGCAGATCAAGCGCTGTCTTTTTCGCCTCCGCCTTCGTTTTCTTTTTAAGCTGCACCGGCGCGAGCATGATATTTTCGAGCACGGTCTTGTGAGGGAACAGATTGAAGTGCTGGAACACCATTCCCATCCGCTCCCGGTAAGCGTCGATTTTCACGCCTTTCTGAGTCAGGTCCGTACCATCGAAGATAACTTTCCCGGCGGTCGGAACCTCCAGAAGATTCAGACAGCGCAGCATGGTCGATTTTCCGCTTCCAGACGGTCCGATGATTGCTACGACCTCTCCCTTTTTAACGGTCAGGTCGCATCCCTGCAGGGCTTTCACCTTTCCGTCGAACGTCTTTTCCAGCCCTATGGCCTTGATGATGTCATACACGGTCTCCACGGCGCATCCTCCTTTCGACCGCCTCGATCGCCTTCGAGGCCGGGAAATTGATCAGGAAATAAATGAGTGCTGCAAGTACGTACGGAGATAAAGTCTTCAGCGTTGTGTTCGCGACAGTTTTTGCGCCCCAGATCAGCTCGGACATGCCGAGGATCGAACAGATCGAGCTCTCCTTCACCATCGTGACGAGTTCGTTCGCGAGCGCTGGCAGGATGTTCTTGTTTGCCTGCGGCAGAACAACGAGCCGCATGCTCCTGCCCTTGGAAAGACCAAGCGAGCGGGCAGCTTCCATCTGTCCGGAATCGACCGCGAGAATGCCGGCACGCATGATCTCCGCGACGTAAGCGGAGCTGTTCAGCGCGAGCGCAACGACTCCCGGGATGAACCGTGAGATGTCGATGAAACCGAAGATCACATAAGAAGGAATCTTGATGACGCTGAAGATACCATAATAGATGATATACAGCTGTACCATAAGGGGCGTGGACCGGAAGACCGCGATGTACGCACCCGAAAGCCACTTGACCGGTTTCCACTTACTGAGCCGCATGAGTGCGAGCAAAAGCGCGGGTAGAATCGCAAGCCCAACCGATACAATTGAAAGGAGCAGGGTGTATTCCACACCCTGCACAAAAAATGACAGAAACTTCGGTAAAAACGAGAAGTTCAGAAAGTGGGAAGGGGGCAGCCCTTCAAACGGATTCCACATAATATACCTCACGGGGGCAATAATATGATTATTCGATCGCCTGGTCTGCAAGCGCGTCCGCGTCTGCCACGAATGTTTCGATCTTGCCGTCGGCAATCAGCTTCGCGATCGTCTCATTGATTGAGGGAAGCAGTCCCTTCGGGTCACCTTTCTGCACCGCGACGCGATACGGCAGCGCTTCGCCAAGTTCCACAGAGCATACGACGAGGCTGTCATTGCTCTGCGCGTACTGAAGCGCAACGGCGCCGTCAAGCACGATGGCGTTGACTTTGTCATAGACGAGCTGGTTGACGAGCTCATTCACGGAGGTTAGGCCAACGAGTGAAGCGCCGGGCATATCATTCGTGACGATATCCGCTTTCGTCGTTCCGGTCTGTGCTCCGACCGATTTGCCGCTGAATGACTCAAGCGAGGTGTACTCGCCCGCCTGGTCTGCCTTGACAAGGATCATGGCCGGATAATCCGTATAGTACGGATCCGAGAAATCAGCTCCTTCTTTGCGCTCCGGGGTCTCCTCGATCGCCGCGATGACGATGTCGATGTCGCCCTTCTGCAGCGCTGCGATCAAGCTGTCAAAGTCCATGTTCATGACCGAGAGTTCTTTGCTCATGCCGGACGCGATCGCTTCCGCGACGGAAATGTCGATTCCGACATATTTCTGATTGTTGCTCTCGTCCATCACAATGAACTCAAATGGCGGATAATCCGCGCTGGTTCCGAGGGTAAGTTTTTCCGCCTTTGCGGAGCCTGTATTCTTTGCGCATGCGATGCTTCCGATCAGAAGCAGCGCGCACAGTACGATTATCAGTTTTTTCATAGATAAGATCCTCCTTTTGAAGATTGCACCCAGTATAACTCCGGGCGTTTTTGCTTGTCAATTATATTTATGCATTTTATGCTGCATTTTTATTTATATTTTACATTGATTTTGGATATTTTGTTGATTTTATGCATCTTTTGCGTTAGAATACATTCACTGGCTGCCCAAGGAGGCGAATTTATATGGTTTCTTCCGCGAATGCGGTCCTTACAGTGGATTTATCCGTGATCCGGAATAATATCAGAATCATCCTTTCCGAAGCGAAAGGATGCCGGATCATACCCGTACTGAAAGCAGACGCGTACGGACTCGGCATGATACCTGTCGCCAAGTCAATTGAAGACCTTCCCTCCGTTGCGTGTTTTGCCGTCGCGCAGGTGCCGGAAGGTCTGAAACTGAGAGACGGCGGGATCGGAAAGGACATTCTGATCCTCGGGGAACCTCTTCCGTTTCAGGTAGACGCCGCTCTCAAAAACGGTCTGACCCTGACCGTAGGGCGCGTTTCCGATATTCCCGCATACGCTGCTGCCGCTCAGAAACTCGGAACAAAAGCGAAGGTGCAGATCAAGTTCGATACGGGGCTACATCGGATCGGAATCGGAAAAGAATCCATAAAAGAACTTACCGAGGCGCTTTATGCCGCCGCCCCTGCTTTGGAGCTTGCCGGGGTTTATTCCCATTTCAAAGATCCCGGAAACGCCGCTCTCTGCAAAGCGCAGTTTCTCCTCTTCACGGACTGCTGCGACAGGCTTTCACGAGCGGGATTTTCGCTTCCGCTCCGCCATATTGCGGATTCCGCCGGAAGCGAGCGGTATCCGAAATACGCGTTGGATGCCGTCCGCATCGGGCGGAGACTGTATTTTGATGCGCCCAGCGGTCACTCTGGAAAAATACGGGAAGCCGCTTCGCTCCATTCATACGTTCTGGATGTGCAGTCGAGAGCCGCCCATACGAAACTTGGATACGGGGACGGCATCACTCTGGAAAAGAGTGCCGATGTTGCCGTGATCGGAATCGGATACGGGGACGGACTCCCTCCTTCCTGTTCAGAAAGCGGCATGACGGTCCTGGTCCGGAAAAAACGCTGCCGTATCCTCTGGTGCTTTATGGACCAGTGTCTTGTAGACGTTACCGGGACCGGGGCTAAACCCGGAGATTCCGTCACTCTGTTCGGATCGGATGGTTACGGAAACAGCATTTCCGCGCAGGAGCAGGCAAATGTTACCGGCGCACCCGAAGGGTGCGGCCTGACTTCGCTGCTTTCCTCCCGGGTTGCCCGGGTTTATCTCTGATCGGTCCCTTTCCTGTCTTTTACGCCGCGTTTACAGCGCGGTTTTTTCTGTCTTGGAAGCACTTTTCTGTATATATGCAGGCCGTTCATTTATAAAACCGAACGACTTTTCGTTAATATGCATGTATCCTGATACGCATATACAAAACTTTACATACGGTGGATAAGTGCCTTTTTTGCGAGAATCAGCCCGTCATTCTGTGGATAACTCTGTGGATGGTGTGGAAGAATATGCAACTTGTTCACAAATTCTGGCTGAGTGAATATACAGCGGAGCATACTGTATAATAAGCCATTCTCTTAAGGAAAAGAGCCGCGGATGCCGCGGCTCAAACTCAATTTGTTTTTACTTATTCCCAAATGCGGTATGACATAAGGAAATGCTGCTTCCAGTAGCTTCCTGACAGGATCGTGGACGTAATACGTACTTGCCCTGCGCCGGAAGACGCATCGATCATCTTTCCGCCACCCAGATAGATGCCTACATGTCCTGTAGAACTGCTCTCGCCGCGGAACACCATGATATCGCCGCGCTTAAATGCGCCCCACTGGGTATTCCGTTTATAACGAGACGTCTTCCGCCATCCGATGCTCGTCATGTAGCTTTGTTTGACACCCGCATGGTTGAGACACCAGTAGACGAATCCGGAGCAGTCAAACCGATCCGGTCCTTTCGCTCCACCCGAGTATTTGCATCCGAGTTTGGATTGCGCGACCGAGATCAGCCTCTCGATCTTCGCGCTCGAGGTGTTCGCCGGCTTCGGCGTAGCTGTCACCTTCGGTTTTGCGGTTGCCTTCGGCGTCTTTGTCGCTTTGACTTTCGGTGTCTTCGTTGCTTTTGTCTTCGGCGTCTTTGTCGCTTTGACTTTCGGCGTCGTCTTCGCGCCTTTCTTCGGGGTCGGCGTGGCTTTCTTCTTCGGGGTCGGTGTAGCTTTCTTTTTCGGGGTCGGCGTGGCTTTCTTCTTCGGAGTCGCAGTCGCTTTCTTTGTTGTTTTCTCCGAAGTTTCCGCCGGAGCGTGCTTCGCGTCGTCGTCATAGAGTTTAGAAAGCGTCTTGCTTCCCACCGCTCCGTCGGAACTCAGTCCGTTCCGTTTCTGGAAAGCCTTGACTGCTTCTTCTGTCGCATCGTCAAAGTAACCGGTCACTTCCGAGGAGGACAGATAGCCGAGACTCTTAAGCTGTTTCTGAACATCCTTGACCTTGCTGCCGGACATGCCGAGACGCAGAGCGTATTTCGGAGCATCCTTGCTGTTCAGTTCCGACATCGTTCCGGGGCCTAGCACGCCGTCCTTGACAAGGCCGGTCGCGTCCTGAAAGTCCTTGATCGCCTCGACGGTCGATTTATCCATCTTGCCTTCTTCGTACGAATCAAGATAACCGAGTTCTTTCAGCCGCTCCTGGTACGGAGTGATTGCGTCATCCTTGTCGCCGCTCTTGAAAGCATTGCCGACGACCTCTTCAGAGTAAAGCGCTTCTCTTGTGATCACTCCGACAAATCCGTCCGGATCAAGATCGTTCGCTTTCTGGAACGCGACGACCGCTTCAAACGTCTTATCTCCAAACGTGCCTGTCCGGCTGTCTTTTTCCAGATATCCCAGTTCATACAGACGGTCCTGGATCTCCTCGACTGCGTCGCCCGTATCTCCTGTCGAGATAACGAACTCCGATGCTTCGTCACTGAACAGACGGGCGTAGGTTGCTTCGTCGATCACGCCGGTGACTTCGAAACCGTTCAGCCTTTGGAAGCTTTCAACCGCTTCAAGCGTCATGTTTCCGAAATGCTCGGTCGGTTCGTCGGGGTCCATGTATCCGAGATCCATGAGTCGCTGCTGAACAACGGCGATTGTTTCGTCCGAATCACCCTTCGAATAAGTCTGTCCGCCGAGGTACGTGTCCCCGATGTTGACCGGGGGCGCCGGTGTTACGTAAGGCTGATACGGATCATCCGTCAGCGCAGGCAGATCTCCGTATTCCCCGTCCGGATCATCCGTCGTGACGACTCCGATCGCATCCCTTCCCCTGTTCGACGCACGGCAGGCGCAGGAGAGCGCTCTTGCACCAAGTGCTATAGCAAGGATCAGTGCGGAAATAACCACGATGAACATCACACTGAGAACGAGCATCAGCAGCGATCTTGGCACCCGCTGGGGCTGGGATTGTTCCGAAGCCTGTTCTTCCGTCCCGCCAGTCTTTCCGCGATCGGAGAGTTTTCCCATCGCTTTTCCGAGGAGTTCTTCAACCTTGCGCGCGACTTTCGAGAGGAATGGCGGGACAGCAGCCGCCCAGATCTTCAGTTTGGACCAGACCGTACTGCAAGCTTTCTTTACTCCGGGGATGAATTTATCCTTCATCCACGGGACCGCTTTGTTCTGCCACCACGGGACCAGTTTTTCGCGTACCCACGTTACGACCGTCCGGTTCCACCAGGGAACGAACGACTCGCGGAACCAGGTTGCGACGGCTTTCCCGGCATTTTTCATTTTGATCCAGAATTCTTTCATACTGGGTATACTCCTTTACCCTATTATATCGGGTAAATGTCACAAATCTGTGTCATCTTGGTAAACTTTGGAACCGTCAACGCTGGGGGTAAACGGAGAGAGCCGTATATAGTTCATCTCGAATCTGCCGCTGCCGTACTGCCGGTTCAAGCAGCGTCGCCTGCTCGAGATGTCCCAGAATAAATCTTCTCACCGCAGACCACGGCGCCCGGATCTGCGCCCGGACGGTATCGCCCTTCTGGACGAGCCTTACACCTCCTCCGAACACTGCGCTCAGTTCATCAATCAGATTCCCGGCACAGAGCAGGATGAAATCCTCGGCTGTGTCCTGTCCGTAAATCACGCGGTTCACATATCCGACTACATCAAGCCCGTCCGCGCATTCGGCCAATTCCGTACAGGGACGGGTTGCCTGTTCCGTCATGCGTACCTCGCGCATATAATCGCAGCGGAAATGCAGAAGTCTCCCATAGCCGGAAACGGATACAAGCACAAAATACCTGTCGTCCGCCAGAAACAGTGCGTATGGCGAGACCGTATACGTTGCATCCGGCACGGCGGTCATGCTTTCCTCATTCTGGGCAGTATGATACAGGAAGGTGATCTGCCTGTTCTCCGAAATTGCGCGCCGGAACAGCGCAAGCGTATCGAATACGTCCATCCGGAGCGTTTTCGGAATCTCCTTGACCGCATAGACCGGAACATCCGGCTGCATGAGTCGGAGTCTCCTTTCCCCTTCCTCGGTGACCGGAGCCCGTAAAAGAGCATCATAGATGACCGGATCGAACGCAGTCGGATCCGCTGAAGCGGTGAGGTAATATCCTTTCCCGTTGTCATGATAGGTCGAAAGCCCGAATCCCATTTCTGACAGCAGGATCAGGTTTCTTCCGACCGCTTTCCTTTCCGCGATCATGCCGAAATCTTCCCTGAGATACTCGATGATCTGGCGCGTCGACAGCGGTTCCTGTTCCGACGCGTGCTGCTCAAGTACTCTGAGGATACACAGCGACAGCGCTTTCTTTCCCTTGGTCTCCATCTTTTTTATTCCTCGTAATAGTCGCCGCGCCTGTAATCGTACAACACGCCTTCGTACTTCTTCGGATCCTCCAGAGCCTTGCCGCATCCGATCGCGACACAGGCGACCGGATCCTCCGCGACCCAGCATGGCACGCCGGTCTGTTCGGCGATATACTGATCCAGACCGTAAAGCTGCGCGCCTCCGCCGGTCAGACAGATCCCGCGCGTTGCGATATCTCCGGCCAGTTCCGGCGGAGTCTGTTCAAAGGTATCCTTCAGCGCTTCCGTAATGTTGTGAAGCGGTTCTGACAGTGCAAAAGTGAGTTCATTCGAACCAAGTTCAAGTGCGACCGGAAGTCCTCCGCCGAGCGATCTTCCGCGAACATCCATCTTCAGCTCTTCTTTTCTCGGATATGCGGACGCGTACTGGATCTTCAACTGCTCCGCTGCGTTCGTGCCGATCACGATCCCGTGCTGGCGCTTGAAGTACCGGACAATCGCTGCATCGAATTTATCGCCCCCGATCCGGAGAGAATCGTGAATGACAGCTTTGCCCATGCTCGTCACGACCATGTCGCATGTTCCCGCGCCGATATCCAGAACGATATTGCCGCGTGGTTCCGTGATATCGATCCCTGCGCCAATCGCCGCTGCGACCGGTTCCTCGATGAGGAATGTATAACGCGCTCCGGCTCCTTCCGTCGTCTCAATGACTGCGCGCTTCTCGACCTCCGTCGCCATGGATGGAACGGCCACGACTGCACGGGGCTTGAAGAAAATACGATTTCCGACGATGCGGTTGAAAAACATGGTCAGCATGCGCTCGGTCGCGTCGAAGTTCGCGATCACGCCGTCCTGCATCGGACGAATGATCATGAGATTGTCAGGCGCCCGGCCGACCATATCCTTCGCGTCCTTGCCGATCGCTACCATTTTTCCGGTCCCTCTCTCGATCGCCGCGATGCACGGCTCCCGGAGAACGATGCCCTTCCCGCGGATATACGCGAGGATATTGCTCGTTCCGAGATCGAGACCGATATCTGGAGAAATAAAAAGACCCATAAACTTGTACCCTTTCCAGGAATCCCTGCTGTACGCATACGCACTGTTCATGCGCTTTGCGACGGTATGTCTGCCGCAAAAGGGGAGACTTCCCCTTTTAGATGTACCATAATTGTACCATCCAGGGGCTTTTTCCGTATGAAGGTTTTATGAACAATCTTATTGCGAAATGTGAATTTTCCCCTTATACTTATGGCCATGGATACGGGATTTATCATTAAAAATGCTGAATTTGTCACAAGCGTCGGACCCGGTCAGAACTACCCTGCCGCTCTGCCGCTTGAGATTGCGGTTGTCGGAAAGAGCAACGTCGGAAAGTCCAGTCTGATCAACCGGCTCACGAACAACAGCAAACTTGCACGCACGTCCTCGCAGCCGGGAAAGACGAGACTCATCAACTACTTTTCCATGAACGGCGGAAGTTTCTATCTGGTGGATCTGCCTGGCTACGGGTACGCGAAGGCATCAAAAGCTGAGCAGGAATCGTGGGCGAAACTGATCGAGCAGTACCTCTCCTCAGGCCGGGTCCGTCATCTGTTCCTCCTGATCGATATCCGTCATGAACCGACCGAAAACGACCGGCAGATGTTCCGCTACCTGGTCTTCTACAATATCCCGTACACGCTGATTGCCACCAAGTCAGACAAGATCGCAAAAAGCAAGCGGAAACAGGTTGCAAACACCGCTGCGAAACTGCTCGGAGCGCCTCCCTACGCCATCCCCTTCTCCGGCGAAACAGGAGAAGGAAAGGAGGAGATTCTGGAGCGCATCCGCCAGCTTTTGAGCGACGCAGAGCGGGGATCCTGAAAAAACGGCAGTTTCCGATAAAAAATGCTTGACAGCGTATCATCTTCCTATATACTATGCAAGGAACATTCTATCAGTCGAAAGGCAATCATCAGATATGGCATTACGCAAATGTCCGAAATGTGAATTGAATTATCTTCGCGGAGATGAGAAGATCTGCCGCGTCTGCGCAGCCGAAATGGACAAGAAACATCGGCGTGAATCCGATCCGGATGAGATCATCATGTGCACTGAGTGCGGGGAACGTCCTGCGGTTCCCGGCAAGGAACTGTGCGAAGAATGTCTCAAGGAGCAGAAGCGTCAGGCAGATCTGGAACTGCATGCTGACAAAGTGCGTGCTGATGAGGCGGACGACCCCATCGAGGAAGACTTCTCCGAAATGGACGAGGAGAACCCCGAAGACTGAGAAAGCGAGACTGAATATGCCCGATATCTACGCGATCGCGGACCTTCATCTGAGTCATACCGTACCGGATAAATCGATGGACGTCTTCGGCGCGCTCTGGGCAGATCATACAAAGCGCCTGGAGAAGGCATGGCGGGATCTGGTAAAGGAAGAGGATCTCGTCCTGGTTCCGGGCGATATCAGCTGGGCGATGAATCTGACGGATGCCGCAGCTGATCTTGCTTTTTTGGACTCGCTTCCCGGGCAAAAGCTGCTCCTGCGCGGAAACCACGATTACTGGTGGTCCAGCGTCACCCGGATCCGCGCCATGTATCCCGGCAGGATCCATGCCCTCCAGAACGATGTTTTCCGGTTTCATAGTGTTGAAATCGCCGGAACCCGCGGATGGACGCTTCCCGGCAGTCCCGTTTTCAAGGAAGAGGAAGACCGCAAGCTCTACGACCGTGAGAAAAACCGTCTGCAGCTTTCCCTCGGCAGACTTTCTGAAGACGCCGATCATATCGTCATGTTTCATTATCCGCCTTTTTCGGAAAAAGGCGTTCCGGGAGAGCCTGTTTCCATGCTGATCCCGTACAATGTCAAAGTATGTGTTTACGGTCATCTGCACGGAACCAAAGCGCATGAATCGGCATTTCAGGGTAACTGCGAAGGGATCCGCTTCTCCTGCGTCGCCGCGGATCTGCTCCAATTCGAACCGAAGCTGATCTGGTCCTTGTGATACCGCCTTCCGGCGGTTTTTCTTTTCTTTTTTGCTTTTAGAAAAAGTCCCTTCCGAAGCGACCTTTTCCGGCTGCTGTTCGTGTATCATAGCAGCAGAAAATAGATTTCCGGGAGGTAGAAAATGTACAATCATACCAGCGCGACAAAAAACCATATTCTCGAAAAACATCTGTCCGTACTTGCAAAATGCTATTCCAGCGGCTGTTTCGACGATCTGTTCCCGCTGCTTTCGGACGACTGTGTCTTTGAGACACAGTGGCGCCTGAATCCTGATGTCGGCAAATGCTCCGTTGTCGCGTATTTCATGGATAAAGGCCAGGCGATGCATGACAGCCACGCCTGTCCGGTGTGCGACCTCGTCTCCTTTGTCGGGGATTCGAATCCAGTCAGAAACGCCGATATCACGCTCAACGGCGAGCAGCAGTTCCATGGGACGTTCCTGATGATGTACGAACCGAACAAGCTTGCGCTCCGCATGCGGCAAACGCTGGATGGTCAGACCAACTTCGTAATCGTTGACCTGACCCTGAACGAAGGAGATCAGATTTCACGTATCGACCTCTGTATGCCGGAGCTGTTCCGGTATCGAGTTCTGAAAGAAGCGGTCGGATAGCCCGCTTTTTTCTATAGACTCCCTTTTTTCCTTTCTCATAATCTGATAAGATACCGTTTAGTATCCAAACCCTGAATTCTACTGAGCCGAGGAGAGAAAATGCAGAAAGATATCATCGGTTCCGTCGTGAGCGGAAAGATCGACCGCTCCCTTGGAAGCGCGCACCCTGATTATCCCGATATGGTGTATCCGGTCAATTACGGCTATGTGGACAATGTGATCGCCGGAGACGGTGAGGAACAGGATGTCTATGTTCTTGGCACAGATATGCCGCTTGCGTCATTCACCGGGAAGGTGATTGCCGTATACCGCCGGACAAACGACTGCGAGGACAAGTGGATCGTGTCGCTTGACGGAAAAGATTATTCGGACGGGGAAATCCTGGAAGCGATCCGTTTTCAGGAGCAGTTTTTTCAGGGAGAACTGATCCGGCAGCCGGTTTCTGATGAAACGATTCGACAGCCGGACAGTCCAGAAAGAGTTAAGAGGTGAATCGCTTGACAGGACTTGGAACCATCATCAACAGTGCAGCAATTGTCGCCGGCGGACTGATCGGGTTATTCGCGGGAAAACTGTTTCATAAGGATCAGCAGGACGCAATCAGCAAAGCCTGCGGTATCAGCGTCCTGTTTATCGCAGTCGCAGGCGCCATGCAGGGGATGCTTTCCATAGACAAGGGGAAGATCCTCAGCGGAAAGTCCATGCTTGTCGTGCTCTGTCTGGTTTTAGGGACAATCATCGGCGAACTGATCGGAATCGAAAAGGGATTCGAGCGGTTTGGAGAATGGCTGAAACGAAAAACGGGAAATGCCGGGGATCCACAGTTTGTCAGCGCGTTCGTTACGGCTTCGTTGACGGTATGTATCGGAGCGATGGCCATTGTAGGCGCGGTGCAGGACGGAATTCTTGGCGATTACTCCATCCTCGCGGTAAAAGCTGTTCTGGATTTTATCATTATTGCCGTCATGACGTCTTCTTTGGGGAAGGGGAGCATATTTTCCGCGATTCCTGTTTTTCTTTTTGAAGGCGCGGTTACGCTGCTTGCCCGGCTGATCTCCCCCGTGATGACGGAAAACGCCGTTGCTTATCTCTCGCTGATCGGATCTGTTCTGATTTATTGCGTAGGTATCAATCTTGTATGGGGCAAAAAAGTGCGTGTCGCGAATATGCTTCCCGCCGTGATTCTGGCGGTGCTCGCTGCCTTTCTCCCATGGTCATTTTAAATATGGGATCGAAAGGGGTTGTTTGCGTGCGCAAAAAGAACCGCCGGACTCAAAGGATACTCTTTCCTTCAGGTCAAGACGGTTCAGACAGATACAAAGAATATGACGCGACGAACAGGGATTCTCAGTCGATGAACTTTCAGGGATTCGAAATGTTCCCGTCTCTCTGGGATGAGCAGAATCCCTGCCTGATCTACGTTATACCTGTGCGTTAGCCCTTACTCCAAGGATCAGCGATATCGCATCTCCTACGCCTCCTAGGATCCAGGACAATCCGGTAAGCCTCCACAGGACCACCGCACTGTCAAAAGGATGCAGGATCAGCAGGCAGCCGAGCGCGATCGAAAGAATTGCGGAAATGAAAAGAAGGAACGATACCCGGATCCCCTCGGAACGCATGACAAAAAACGTTCTGCCTTTGAAAATGCCCGCAATCACGAGGAAAACGCCGTACAGGACGACCGGGACAGCGAACAGCTTCACGATGAAACCGGATCCGACCGCAAGGAATACACCAAGCACGAGGACAGCAATCGATAGAATCAGAAGTTCCCATTTCTTCGCGCCGCTTTCCCTGCGCTCTGAAAAGAACTGAATCAGATAGACAATGCCGAAAACTATCAGGATAAATCCGAAGATCACGATCATCGTTTTCGTGAATTCTTCCGGTTTCAGGAACAGCAGAACGCCGATCATGAGTTCAAACAGAACAAGCACCACAAGCGGCAGGATGTGTTTCCAGTTTTTCATTGGAACCTCCTCTGATCTGACCGATTTTGATATTTCTTATCATACCCGCCTGTATTGCAAATCGCAAGTCCAGCGGATTCTTTTTTTGTTTTTCGTTTCCTTGTCAGGAATGATTCAGCAGCCATGCGAAACCCTTTGCCGTCCGTTTTTCAGCGTCCTGGAAATGATTCCCGGGATTCCACTCAAGCACGGAAAGTATGCCTTGTTCCGCCAGCAGCGCGTACTGTGCCCGGATACAGTCCCCGACAGTCGCAAGAACCCGGTTTTTCGCACGTTCCTCGCGGTCCCCGAGACTCAGATAGATCCTTTCTGTCCGCGGTATATGGGAAGCGGCATATTCCGTCCACCCCGGATACCAGACAGAAGGCGACGCGGCGCACACACTGGAAAATCCGGCTGTCTGATACGCCGCCCAGAGTGAGAAAAGTCCTGCAAGGGAATACCCTCCCAAGAATACGGCCTTTCCGCAAAACGCAGGAAGAACATGTTTCCTGAGATTGTCCAAAGTCCGCTCCGCTCCTCCGGAAAAAGGATCTCTTCCGAATACCGGCGCCGCAGGCCAGGGAGAAAGATCCCGGTTCCAATCTTCTACAGGATAACAAAGCATAAGGTACGGTCTGTCCGAAGCGGCAGACAGTTCTTTTACTTCCTCCTCCATGCTCTCCAGATCACGCTTGTCCACGATCTGCAGCAATACGGTATCCGCGTCCGGATTCCCATACTTCACGCAGCCAGATGGGATTTCTGTCTCCATATTCCCTCCCGGAACCTTCTTCAGACGGAATTTACAGTTTCATTGCAACGTCCCATGCACTCCAGATGACCGTCCGGAGATTTCCGGTCCGGCATGCGTCGCCGACAATCCGGACATGTTTCCCGCCTTTCACGAGCGGTGCCGGATCATATCCCACTGAAAGGATCACACTGTCCGCAGGGATATCGAACGTCTTCCCGGCATTATCCTTTACCGTAACGCCTTTTTCGGAAACGGATACGAGAGACGTTTCCAGATAGACCGGAACCCCATTCGCTTCAAAAAAGTCCCGGAGATAACTTGCGTTCGCCAGGCATACGCCTTTTACCGCTATGAGATCGTTCTTCATTTCTACGATCACGGGTTTCTTTCCCTGAAGGAAGAGGTCATAAGCGATCTCGCAGCCGGTCAGGCCGCCGCCGATGATCACGACGTTCTCTCCGGGTTCCTTTTCCCCCAGCAGATACTCGCAGGCTTCCATCGCAAGTTCCACTCCGGGCACCGGGATCCTTTTCGGCTTCGCTCCAGTTGCAATCACGATCTCATCCGCTTCCAGGGCAGCCGGATCGGTAACTTCGGTATTCAGATGTACTTCGATGGGCAGCTTTCCGATTTCCCGCCGGTACCACGCGATCAGTTCCCGGTCTTTTTCCTTGAAAGACGGCGCTGCCGCCGCAAGAAAGACGCCTCCGAGACAGCCGTTTTTCTCGTAGATCGAGACTTTGTGACCTCTGAGCGCCGCAACTCGTGCCGTTTCCATCCCGCCGATACCGCCGCCGATCACTGCGATCTTCTTCGGCTCGTTTGTCCGGATGATCCGGTATTTTTTCGACTGCATCGTTCTCGGGTTCAGCGCGCAGCGAGCCATTCCCGCCGTATCGGAGAAATCCTGATCGTTCGCGACGCCTTTGTAATGCGCCATGTTGAAGCATCCGTTATGGCAGCAGATGCACGGTTCGATATCCTCTTCTCTGCCGTCCATCAGCTTCGTGACCCACTCCGGATCGACAAGGAACTGTCTGGCCATGCCGACTGCGTCGATCCTGCCGTCGGATATGGCGGCTGCCCCTGTCTCAGGGTCCATCCTTCCCGCGCAGACGACCGGAATCGAAACAAACCCGCGGATATGCGCAACGTCCTCGAGATTGCAGTTTTTCGGCATATACGCCGGCGGATGCGCCCAGTACCAGGCATCATATGTCCCGTTATCGGCGTTGAGCATATCGTATCCGGCTTCCTCCAGATACCGGACGGCACGCTCGCTTTCCTCCATATCTCTCCCGACTTCCGTGTACGTTTCTCCGGGGAGCGCGCCTTTCTGGAATCCCTTGGTTTTGGAAACGACCGAATACCGGAGCGAGACAGGATAATCCTCTCCGCACGCTTCCTTGATTGCCCGGACGATCCGGACGGGGAGCCGGTACCGGTTCTCAAAGGATCCTCCCCACTCATCGGTCCTGTGATTCGTATACCCATACGTGAACTGGTCAAGAAGATATCCTTCGTGAACCGCGTGGATCTCGACTCCGTCGACGCCTGCGTCCATGCACAGCTTAGCCGTCTTCTGAAAAGCCGAGATCATTTCCTCGATCTCCGCAGCCGTCAGTGCGCGGCAGGTGATGCCGTCCGCCCACCTGGACGGCAATTCGCTCGGCGAGGCGCACAGATACTCCGCGTCAATCACGGGCTTTGCGATCGCTCCGAGAAACCGGTTCTTGAGAAGCAGCGTGAGCGGATCCGTAACCGCGAAGGATCTTCCGAAACCCGCTGTGAGCTGGACAAACAGTTTTGCGCCGGTTTTGTGGAATTCGATCATGTATTTTTTCAGATCCCGGAACATTTTCGGGTTCTGCCACAGCCAGCGGCCGAGGATCGGATCACGAAGCGGCGCGATTCCCGGAATGATGAGTCCGACGTTGTTCTTTGCGCGTTCCAGAAAGAACGCTGCGGCTTCTTTGTCAAAATGATTCGGCTCCATCCATCCGAACAGGGATGTCCCTCCCATCGGGAGCAGAACGATCCTGTTCTTGATCTCTACATTTCCGATCTTCCATGACGTAAATAACGGTCTGTACTTCGGATCCACTCATTTCACTCCCTTTATTTTTTCTCTTATTATTCATTATATCGGCCTCCGCTTTCCCATGTCAATGTCTCCCGGCGGGGTTGCTTCAAAGCGTTTTTCCGTGTATACTGAAAGAAAGAAGAGAATGAAAGTGAGGTCTCATCATGGCATACCGGATCATTACCATCAGCCGCCAGTTCGGCAGCGGCGGAAGAAGCATCGCCAAGAAGCTCGCGGACAAGCTCGGCTTTGCTTATTATGACAAGGAACTGGTTAAGCAGGTCTCCGTGGAAACGGGATTCGCTCCGGAATATATTGAGGAAAAGGGCGAGTATGCCCAGACCCGAAGCAAACTGTCCTATCTGTTCTCCAATATCGGAACAGCGGGCATCATGTCCGGGATGAGCGTTTCTGACTATCTGTATACGATGCAGCGCAAAGTGATCCTGGATCTTGCCGAGAAAGGCAGCTGCGTGATCGTCGGACGATGCGCGGACTATATTCTCAAAGACCGCGCCGATACGCTCCACGCTTTCATCCATGCGCCGGTTCCTTACCGCGCCGAACGGATCGTCCGTCTTTACGGGGAATCGGAGCAGTCTCCCGAAAAACGAATCGCGGACAAGGACGGAAAGCGACGCGTCAATTATGAGCATTTTACCGGACGTCCCTGGGGCGCTGCGGAAAACTTTGATATTTGCCTTGATACGGAAACGATCGGCGAGGACGCCTGCGTCGAACTGCTGTACGAGATCGCGTCAAGGAAAGATCCTTCCTGAAATCAAATCTGTATTATTAGGAACGGCTGCACCGGATTCTTTCCGATACAGCCGCTTTTGTTTTGTTTCTTAGATTCACTTCAGATTCTTGTAGAAATGCTGATAATCCGTTTCACCGTGAAAATGTCCTCCCCACTTCCATCCGTGCTGCTTGAACAGTTTGTAGCAGAGATCCTTCTCGTCGATCATGCCCGGGAGTCCAAGCGTCCGGTCGAGATACGGTTCCGAGTTTAGCGGGGCAAAGCTCCCGTCCGGCCGGATATAAGGATTCAGAGCGGGATTCACATCGATCGCGATTCCATAGCTGTGCTTGGAGAAATGCGTGGTCCCGGTCACGAGCCGGCAGCAGAAGGCTGAAGTGTTATTTTCGACCATCGAAGTTCCGTCACTGAAAGGTTCTCCGTAATCGTCCAGCAGTTTGACGCTCGTCAGCGGGTATTTAGCCTGATACAGTTTATAGAAAATATCCAGCACATCATCCGCGACTTTACGGTTCACGATCATTTCCCCGGTATGTTCTTCCCCTTCAAAGTCCACGTACAGCAGGGAAACATATCTGAGATCCGTGATTTTGATCGGACAGTCCTTCGGATCCTCCGGGAACGTCGATCCGATGATCCGTTCCTTGGCAGCCTCTGTCAGAGGGCAGTACCAGAACGCGTCGTTCTTCTTGTACGCCGTGACCTTCTCCGCCCTATACGGGTTCGGGGTCGGCGTCGGTTCCGGTGTCGGTTCTGGCGTCGGCGTCGGTTCCGGCGTCTGGGTCGGCACCGGTGTGGATGTCGGAGTCGGTGTCGGTGTCGGGATGGGTGTCGGCTTAGCAGCCGTTTCCACAGGCCTCTGCGTGATCTCAACGACAAACGCCGTCGGTATCGGCATGGTTTCCGAAACCTCTTCCGGCGTTCGCTCAGCGACTGTCCCCGTCGGGACAGTCGTCTCCCTGTTCAGTTTTGCACAGCCCGCAAGCAGCATCAGAAGAATAAGCGCCGCGGGGAATATCCGCTTCATCGGAACCTTAATTCCTTCCCCGGATCAGTCTTCTTCCTTCTTCTCCCCGGACTCTTCTTTTTTCTTATCATCATCATTTGCCCATTCGGTCGCGATATTCACGCCTTTACGCACAGTCTTTGCGAGAGTCGTTCCGAGGTCCTTTCCGAGAGAAGCAAAGTCTTTTCCGACCTTCTTCCAGTTGTTCTTAAGATTATTGTCTTCCATGATAATCCGGTCCTTTCCTGTATTACTCATCCATTATAATTCCTTCCCGCTGAAAGCACAAGTGGCATCGTTCCCAATGGCTCCCGGCTCCGTAAACCGGAGAACGGAAAGGCGCGCCTTCTCCGTAAATCCCAGCTGGCGGTATACACGGTTGCTCGGCGCATAATCCCGGTCGGCATAAAGCATCGGTGTCTTTTCTGCTTCAAGGATTCTTTCGCAGATTCCGGTCAGCAGTGCTTTCGCATATCCGCGGTTCCGCATTTCCTCCAGTGTGAAAACTGAATGGATATCCGCAAATCTGCTGTCCGAGTATGCGACCTTTGCAACCGACACAATTTCCTTACCAGGTGCTCTCCACGCATACGCGTTCTCATTCTGCGTAAACAGAAGTCCCATATCCCTCTGTGTTTCGTAGGAGATTTTCTCCCCTGCGAACTCGGCAAGCCGGCGGATCATGGCTCCGGCAGTTTCAGGCGGGACGTCCTTTCCCGGGATCATTTCTCCTTCCGCATGGAACGGACAGAGTCTGTCAAGGCAGTATACAGCGAGAGTTTCCATTTTTTTGATCCGTCCATCAAAAGCTGCAGAAAGCAGCGAAGATATCCCCTTTTTGGAAATAACGGATGAAAGACGCCCCTGTTCGTATAGCGCGGTGAGCGCGAGGAGAAGCCCGTCCAGTGTTTCATCCGAAACGTCACTGCGTGTCCATATCCAGGCCGGCGACGTTATGTCCGCCTGCACGAGGATACAGCTCTCCCCGTCTGACAGAATCAACGGGCGCCCGGAAGAAAGCGTCCGCTCCATTAGGGAAAAGGCAAGCCGGTCTTTTCCCGGCAGGAGTTTTTTTCCCTGTATCGATTCTTTTGTCATAAGGCTCAGTATATGCATGAACGTTCCTTTTGATTGAGTTTCCCTATCATATCATGTTCTGCTTTCCGCTGGCAAGTCTTCTGTTTCCGTCCGTTTGAAGACACTGAAAACGCGCGGCTGTTGACCGCGCGTTGATACCGTAAGATCCAGTTTCCGTTTTACCAGGGGCGCCTCGCGTTAACAAAGTTCCTTTTCCAGTAGGCAGAAAGGGAGCGTTTCACGACCTTTCCATTCCCGGAGGATGCGTCAATCATCGTGCCGTTGCCAAGATAAATGCCCGTATGGCTGACAGATTTGGAATTGTCGCTCTTGAAGAACAGAATATCGCCTCTCTGGCACGCGGAAAGCTTCGTTATCTCTTTCCAGCTGGATTTTTTGGAGTATCCGGCCGCATTGAGACGGGTCGTCGATACGCCTGCCTGTTTGAGGCAGTACCATACAAAGCCGGAACAGTCGAAGGTATCTGGTCCTTTGTCTCCGAGAATATACTCGCACCCGATCTTGGACTGAGCAGCCTTGATGAATTTGTCTATCTTCTTCTCCCTGGTGGCTTTCGCTTCCGCTTCTTTTCTGGCTTTCCGTTCCTTTGCAGATTCTTCCTTCGCCTTTTTCTCGGCTTTCTCTTCTTCTTCCTTTGCCTTCTTTGCCGCAGCTTCTTCCTCTGCCTTGACTTTTGCCGCCATCTCCTCCGACATTTTTGCGTCGTCGCTGTAGAGGATAGCAAGTGTCTTTTCGCCCGCTTTGCCGTCGGCGGTCAGACGGTTGCGCTTCTGGAATGCCATGACCGCAGTCTGGGTCACTTCACCGTAAACGGAATCCACGTCCTTGCTGTCAAGATATCCCAGATCCACCAGCTGCTCCTGCAGCATTTTAACGTCTCTTCCCTCTGCGCCTTCCTTCAGCATATATTTCTGCGCGTCCTTGCTGTACAGGAGCGAAAGCGTCTGTGCTCCAGCGACTCCATCCGATTCCAGTCCGTGCTGTCGCTGGAACAGTGTGACCGCGTATTCAGTCGAACTTCCGTAGTAATCCGTCGGCTCATCGATTTCCAGATATCCGAGTTCGATCAGCCGTTTCTGCAATTCCATTACATTCGAACTCGCGTCGTGTTTTCTCAAAACCATCGGCTCCGGCGTGGCCTCAGGATTCGGAACGGACTCGTTGTCCTCCCACTCCTCCGTCGGTCCAAGTTCTTCCTCCGAAACCGGGAGCGGAGTAGCATCCGGATCCGTTTCCTCACTTTCCGCGACTGCTCTGAGGAAAACGCTTCTCTTTCCAGTCGTTTTTGACCGGAATGTAAGTCCCACGATCAGCGCAACTGACAAAAGCATGATTGCTGCTGTTCCGGTCAGCGCCGCGGCGATCATTTTTCTTTTTTCGGCAGGTTCGGACCGGAACTTTTTCCAATACTCTTTCGGTACGTTCCAGATCTTTTTCCACAGATCGGAAAGATACGAAAGAAGCCCGGACCAAAGGCCAGGAATCTTCTTTGCTCCATTTTTCAAAGCCGCAAGTATTCTGCTGCCGACGTTTTCTTTCATACTTTCAGTTTACGTCCAAACCACGTTTCTCTCAAGCCTCTTTTTTGGTTCTTCACGCAAAATTTAACCTTTTGACGAAAATCGTACGAAAAACTCCGGTCCGCGTTTTCAACGCAGACCGGAGTATTATGCTTTATTTCGAATTTCTTATTTCAGAAGATCGGGATTGTCTTTCAGATATTTTGCTTCCATTCCGGTCATCCATGCTACCAGTGTTTTCAGCGCATCCAGATTCAGTTCGGAGCCCTCTGGCATCTGCAGAACCGTGATCCCAAGCAGATCCGCGTTCTCGATCCGGTATGCCGCTGTCAGCGTTCTCAGTGCCTCGTTGTCCTCATAGAATCCCATTTCCGTAAACTTTCCGATCAGTTCTTCGGATTTCAGAAGCAGGCAGGTCGCGCCTTCCGTCAGGCTCTTTAAAACCGAAGGATCATCCGCGGAAACTCCGAGCTCTTCCGCCTTGCTGCTGAGCGTCTCTTCATCCAGAAGAACGACAGACGGCTTGTATCCGGTATTAGCCTGGAAATAAGCAAGGATTTCTTTCGTTTCCGCGTCTTCCGCGACGACTGTAAAATTGGGATTTTCCGGTCCCTTTTGAGCCGTCTGCTGCCTTACGCAGCCGAAAGGCGTCGCAACCAAAAGCGTGATGAGTATGTATAAGAAAAACTTTTTCATTTCAATATCTCCTGTACGCCTGAAAAGCGCGTGAAAATCTAATCAAACCGCAGGAAAAGACCTGCAGCGGTTATAATATCATAAAGAGGGACCGCAATTCAAGTACCAACTTCATGGAATCTGCCTGTTTTCCTGGAGTTCGGAACGTTCTTACCCGCGGATCCTGACTACGTACAGCCTTTCTGCTCCGTAAGAGAGAAACCTTCCAATCGCTTCCTCATTTATGATCTCTCCGCACATGAGGACGGGAACCGCCGGAGGGCAGCTGACGCACGGCGCGGCAAGCACGCGTCCGGCACATCTCTCTGTGGGAAGCCACTCCCCGGGAGACAGCATTGCCTCTCGGATCGAACAGTCTGTCTTTGGGATCATGCAGAGCTCCCTGCGGATCGGAAGAGGATCCTTCTCCGGGAGTTCCGTGAGAGCATTTCGAAGCGCATCGAGCGAATCCATGACAGCAGGCGCGATCATGAACACGATATGTTCCCGGTCAGCAAATTCCGCCGTGATTCCTTTTTGACTGAGATACTGACTGACTTCATATCCGGTGTATCCTTTCATCCCCGTCAGAATCGTGAGTTTCAGAGGCTCTTCTCCGGAAAACGTATATCCGGAAAGCAGAAGGGACTGTTTCAGATCTTCCGTTTTCCTTACCGCTTCCTTCATAATCTCCCCGTAAAGGTCAAGTTCCCGGTTCACGAGATCGAGCGACTCCAGGATCAGATACGACGGACTTGTGGATCCGAACAGTGCCATAGCATTCTTCGCTCCGGAAGCGAACCCGTACGTATCCTCCCTTCCGATATGCAGGTAAGCTGCTCCCGTCAGTGCGGGAAGCGTCTTATGTGCCGAATCACAAACAAGGTCCGCCCCAAGATCAATCGGATGCCTGGAGGGGAAAAGAAAACGAAGATACGCGCCGTGCGCGTTGTCTACAAGAAGCGGTACTTTGTACTTTCTGCAAACCGCGGAGATGCCGGCAATATCCAGCATATGTCCGAGATAATCCGGAGAGGTCACATAGACCGCGGCAAACGGCTCTTCCGCCTTGGACAGAATAGCCTCCGCCTTTTCGGGTGTAAAATCCGAAGAGAGCATCTCCGTGCCGCTTTCCGGAAAGATCCATTCCGTATCAAGATCCAGCAGGGCGGCAGCGCTGAGATAAGTCCGGTGTACATTCCGGGAGGCAAGGATCTTCGCCCGCTTCCCTTTCGAAACTCGCAGCGAGGCAAGATACAGCATAGCCCGGATGCATAAAGAAGAACCTTCCGCGGAATAAAACGTCTCGCATCCGAAATGTTTTCCCGCGTTTTTCTCGCTTTCCGCGATGATTCCGTCCGCCTCAAACAGAGCATCCGCTCCGTCGATCTCCGTGATGTCATACGGTTCCAGGCCGAGAAGAGGCTTTCCCTTATGTCCCGGCATATGGAACCTGACCGGATCTTTCTCCCGGTATGCCCTGACAAAATCACAGATCGGCGTCGGTGTCCTATCCGTCATGCTCTACCTCCGAAAGATTCCGGTCCACTTCAGCCATGATCGCGCATTCCATCCGCTTTTTGAACAGTTCGCACCCGCTTTTGTAGATTCCGGTCACGGAACCGGTCGCATGGTAGGCATTCGCGGCGCATCCGCCTGAACAGTACAGACGCGCCCAGCAGGAGCGGCATTCCTCGTGCGCGTAAACGTTACAGGATTCGAACTCTCTCTGGATCTCCGTATTCGTGACGCCGGAGTAAATATCCCCGAGCCGGAACCTTTCCTCACCGACAAACTGATGGCATGGATACAGATCTCCCCATGGGGTAACCGCCATATACTCCGTTCCGGATCCGCATCCGGAGATCCGCTTATACACACAGGGTCCTCCGGTCAGATCGATCATATAGTGATAGAAGGTGAATGGTCTTCCTTCCCGACGCCGTGAGATCATCAGCTCTGCGAGTTTCTCGTATTCCCCGCAGACGGTCCGAATATCCTCTTCGGTCAGATGTTCGGGACTTGATTCGGAACAGACGACTGGTTCCATGGAAAGCTCCGTAAATCCGAGATCCAGCATGACCTGAATGTCCTTCAGAAAATCGGGGTTGGCATGCGTGAATGTTCCGCGCATGTAATAGTTCTTTCCACCGCGTTTTTCAACGAGTTTCTGGAACTTCGGAACGATTTTTTCCCAGCTGCCGTTGCCGGCGTAATCTTTCCGGTACCGGTCATGGATCTCCTTCCTTCCGTCAAGGCTCAGAACAACATTGCTCATTTCCCGGTTGCAAAAATCGATCACGTCGTCGTCGATCAGCATACCGTTCGTCGTCAGAGTGAAGCGGAAGTTCTTATGGAAAATCTTCTCCTGCTCTCTCGCATATGCGACAAGATCTTTCACGACCTGAAAATTCATCAGAGGTTCCCCGCCGAAAAAGTCCACTTCGAGATTTCTCCGGGTCCCGGAATGGCGGATCAGAAAATCCAGTGCTTGCTTTCCGACTTCAAAAGACATTACCGCACGTTCACCGTGAAATTTACCCTGGCTCGCAAAGCAGTAGGAGCAATTCAGGTTGCAGGTATGCGCGACATGCAGACAGAGCGCTTTCACGACACCGGACGTGCGTTTTTTCAGGGTGTCCGCCATCGGCTCGAACCGGTCCGGCGTAAACAGTTTTCCGCAGTCCCGCAGCTGTTCGAGTTCCGTATAGATCTCGGAAAGCTCAGAAACGGAAAATGCGGGATCGTCCGGACGCAGCATGTGCACTGTTTCGATCAGGGTATCCCTGTCCGTGTCTTCGAACATCCGGATCATCTCAAAAGCGGCGTTGTCCACAACATGGACCGCGCCGGAGCAGACGTCCAGAACGATGTTATATCCGCCGAGCCGATAAGCATGGATCATGTCTTTTATTCCTCACTTCTGAAAAAATGCCGCCCGAAAGGACGGCATTCTCAGTTCATTCTGAATTGAAAAGATTACTTGGTCTCTTTTTCGCACTTCTGATTTGCAATTCCGCAGCTGGTCTTGCAGGCCGACTGGCAGGAAGTCTGGCATTCGCCGCATCCGCCGTTTTTCGCGCTCTCGCAAAGGTCACGCGTGTTGATCGACTGAATATGTTTCATCACAGAAATCCTCCGATTATTTTCATCTGGATACATGATAGCAGAGAGGAAGGCGGTTGTCAATCCGCTCCGGAACCGATAGTATTGACACAAAAACCCTTTTCCCATACAATGAAATCGTATCATATATAATCAGGAGACAATCAAAATGATAGCATTTCCGGAAGTGAAAAAGAACTTCGGCTTCGGCTGCATGCGGCTGAAAATGAACGAAAACAATGAGGTCGATCTGGATAATTTCCGTGAGATGGTGGATATCTTCCTGGAAGCTGGATTCAACTATTTCGATACGGCGCATCCATATATCGACGGCAAGAGTGAATTTGCGATCCGGGAATGCCTGGTCAAACGGTATCCGAGAGAGTCCTTCATTCTTGCGGACAAACTTTCTGCCTTCTCCATCGAGAATCCGGAAGACGTCGTTCCCTTCTTTGAGAACCAGCTTGCCTGCTGCGGAGTAGACTATTTCGATTTTTATCTTCTGCACGCGAACGGCGATGAAATGGACAAAAAGCTCAACAGACTCGGCGCTTATGAAAAAGCGAAGCAGTTTAAGGAAGAAGGCAGAATTCGTCATCTGTGCATGTCGTTTCATGATACGCCAGAAGTCCTCGACCGCATCCTTACCGAGCATCCGGAAATCGAAGCGGTTCAGATCCAGTTCAACTATCTCGATTACAACAATCCAGACGTACAGTCGAAAGGCGTTTACGATGTCTGTGTCAAACACGGTCGCCCGGTAATCGTCATGGAACCGGTCAAAGGCGGAAGTCTCGCAAATATGAATGAGGAAGCTTCCGGTGTCCTGACTGCATTGAACAACGGTTCTCCGGCAAGTTTTGCGATTCGTTATGCCGCCGGATTTGAAGGAATGTTCATGACGCTTTCCGGAATGTCGGATGTTGCGCAGATGAAAGATAATCTTTCCTTCATGACCGATTTCAAACCGCTCAGCGAGGAAGAATCAGCGGCAGTCAATAAAGTCGTTGACATATTGAATCACCTGGACATCATCCCCTGCACGGCATGCCGCTACTGCACGGAAGGATGCCCGATGTCGATCAACATTCCGATGCTGTTCAAGCGGAAGAATGAACTCGCCCAGTTTCCGGGTCAGGAGCAGATGATCCGCAAGAGACTGGAGCGCGGACTGACGAAGAGCGGAAAGCCATCTGACTGCATCGAATGCGGACAGTGTGAGGATATTTGTCCCCAGCATCTTCCGATCCGTGATCTTTTGAAAAAGGTTGACGAAGTTTTTGCATAAGTAAGGAACCTTCTATTTTCCTTCCTGCGGGTATGCATATTTTTGCAGGATTTGTTTGCATAAAATATGTAAATATGCATAATTTCTCACTTGCAAGTGTTGACATTACATGGAAACTATGCTATTCTTTGACCATTCAAACAATATATGATTTATCAGCGAGGAAAGGAGACGCGGGTGATGGCAATCCTGGCAAAAGAATTCTCTATGTCGATGTGCATGCGTTTGATGCGGCTTTGGATCTGCCGGATCATGCGTTTGTGTGCGTTATAAAACACCTCGCGTGAAAAGCAGTTTCCGGAAGCCGCATCAAACGCGGCTTCCGTTTTTTATACCTGTTTTCACTTTATGAAAAAGAACATTAAAAGGAGATAAAACCATGAAAAAGATCATTGCTCTGATTCTTACCGCGATCCTTCTGCTCGGTTCCCTTGCCGCCTGCACCGGTTCCGCTGCTTCTGCTGCGAAATCCTTTACGATCGCTGTTCCGAACGATACAACCAACGAAGCTCGCGCACTGAAGCTGCTCGAGGCAAACGGTCTGATCAAACTGAAGGAAGGTTCCGGCGAAACCGCAACAAAACTGGATATCGTTGAGAATCCTTACAATATCACGATCGAGGAGATCGAAGCTGCCCAGCTCCCTTCCATGCTGAAGGATGTTGACTATGCTGTCATCAATTCCAACTATGCTGCCGGCGCAGGTCTTAACCCCGGAAAAGACGCTCTGATCCGCGAAGGCGCAGAATCTCCCTACGCGAACATCCTCGCTGTCAAGGAAGGAAATGAGAACGAGCCGAAACTACTCGCTCTGAAAGCAGCGCTTGAAAGCAAACAGGTTGCTGATTTCTTCCTGGAGCACGGCAGTGAACTCGGCGCAGTCGGGACTGTTTCCAATCCTACTGACGGATATGACGCCTCTATCGACTATGACGCTCTGAAAGGTGTGAAAGTCACCGTCGCCGCCACCCCGACTCCGCATGCTCTCGTTCTGAATGAAGTAGTTAAAGATATTCTCGCTGCGAAGGGCATTACTCTGGAAGTCGTAGAATTCACGGATTACGTCCAGCCCAACAACGTGGTCGATTCCGGTGAGATCGATGCAAACTATTTCCAGCATGTTCCCTACCTGGATGATTTCAACGCGCAGAACGGAACGCATGTCGTATCCATCGCTGCGATTCATGTGGAACCTCTCGGAATGTATGCCGGCAAACAGTCTTCTCTGGACGCCATTAAAAAATAAGTATGATTCAGCTGGAAGGGCTAAGCAAAACATTCCGGACCGCAGACGGCAGCGTGGAGGCCGTTAAAAATGTGTCTCTCACGATAAACGACGGGGATATTTACGGGATCATCGGCTTGTCCGGCGCTGGAAAAAGCACGTTGGTGCGGTGCATCAATCTGCTGGAGCGCCCTACGGAAGGAACCGTCAAGATTGACGGCCAGGATTTGTGTGCTCTGGATGAAGCCTCCTTACGGAAGCTCCGGCGGGAAGTATCGATGATCTTCCAGAGTTTCAATCTTCTTGCACAGCGTACCTGTCTGAAAAACATCTGCTTTCCTCTGGAACTCGCCGGATGGAAGAAAAAGGATGCGGAAGCCCGTGCGCGTGATCTGCTGGAACTCGTTGGTCTCCCGGACAAGGCGGAAAGCTATCCGTCCCAGCTGTCCGGAGGACAGAAACAGCGTATCGCGATCGCTCGCGCGCTTGCTACCGAACCGAAAGTGCTTCTGTGTGACGAAGCCACCAGTGCGCTTGATCCAAAGACAACACACGATATCCTGTCCCTGATCGCTGATCTGCACGACAGATTCGGACTGACCGTTATTCTGATTACGCATCAGATGAGCGTTGTGGAAGATATCTGTACTAGAGTTGCCATTCTGGATAACGGATCCGTCGTGGAGGAAGGTCCTGTAGAACAGGTATTTTCCGCACCGAAATCAAACGCAGCTCGCCGCCTTGTTTTCCCGGACGGATATGAAGAAATTCCGATTCCGGAAGGAGGAGAGCGCCGCATCCGTGTAGTTTTCCGCGGAACCGGAGCAGCATCCGCTCCTCTGATTGCTAAGATGGCAATGGAGACCGGAGTTCTCGCAAATATCCTCGCGGCGTCTCTGAAGACAATATCCGGGAAGGAATACGGTTCCATGCTCCTCTCAGTTAAAGATGACGAAAAACTGAATAAGGCTCTGGTATATCTGCATCAGCAGCCGGAAATTATTGCGGAGGAGGTGAAAGCGCATGACACAACTGCAGTTTGAGTCTCTTTCCGAAACCTGGCGTATCGTTTCCGGAGAATTTCCTTTTGCAATCTGGGAAACACTCTATGCAACTCTTCTCGCGACAGGTCTTGCGATCATAATCGGTCTTCCGCTCGGTGTTCTTCTTGTCGCAGGAGAGCAGGACGGTGTTCTTCCTCTTCCGAAATGGCTGATGCAGGTTCTGAATCTTGTCATCAACGTTCTGCGTTCGGTTCCTTTCATTATCCTGATGATTCTTGTCATCCCGCTTACGCGTCTTCTTGTGGGAAAAGCGTATGGAACGATGGCTTCCGTGGTTCCTCTTGTAATCGCTGCTTTCCCGTTCATTGCGAGACTGGTGGAAAGCAGTTTAAGAGAAGTTGATCCGAACCTGATTGAAATGGCGCAAAGCCTTGGTGCAACACCTTTCCAGATCATTACGAAAGTCATGCTGAGAGAAAGTGTGCCTTCACTGATCTCCAACTTCACAATCGCTGTTACTACAATCCTCGGATATACCGCTATGTCCGGTGCTGTCGGAGGAGGCGGTCTTGGAAAACTTGCGATTACATACGGATATAACCGTTATATGTATGGCGTCATGGCATGCGCTGTTATTCTTCTTGTTGTAATGGTGCAGCTGTTCCAGATGATCGGAACGAGGCTTGCAGTAAAAAATGATAAGCGGCAAAGATAATTTTTTAAAACATTTATAAAAAATACCGGACTGCGTATCATGCAGCCCGGTATTTTTATATTTATGTCAGTCAAGAATATTCGTCATGGTAGCAAGCATGACAGCTTTGATCGTATGCATCCGGTTTTCCGCCTCATCAAAAACGATGCTGTTTTCGCTGCGGAAGACTTCGTCTGTCACTTCCATTTCCTTCAGTCCATACTGTTCATAAACACTCTTTCCGACACTTGTTTCGAGATCGTGGAAAGAAGGCAGACAATGCATGAATTTCACGTCAGGATTCTCTGTTTTTTTCATCAACTCATGATTAACCTGATACGGAGAAAGCAGCTGAATCCTTTCCGGATAATGCTCCTCTTCTCCCATGGATACCCACACGTCCGTATAAATCACGTCCGCTCCTTTTACGGAATCCGTTGAGTCGGAAAGTTCAATCGTTCCTCCCGTTACTTTACATAGTTCCTTCATCTTTTCTACAAGGCTTTCCGAAGGAAACAAAGATTTCGGAGCAAGAGCTGTAAAGTGCATTCCCATCTTAGCGCATCCTATCATCAGGGAATTGCCCATATTGTTTCTTGCATCGCCGACGAAAACAAATTTCACTTTGTTCAAAGGCTTCTTCACATGCTCCATAATTGTTAGAAGATCCGCGAGCACCTGGGTCGGATGATACAGATCTGTAAGGCCGTTCCATACAGGAACACCGGAATATTTTGCAAGAAGTTCAACTGTTTCCTGTTTGAATCCTCTGAATTCGATTCCGTCATAAAATCTTCCGAGCACTTTAGCGGTATCTTCGAGTGATTCCTTTTTCCCCATCTGAGAATTGGAAAGAAACGTGACATGCGCTCCTTCGTCCAGCGCAGCTACTTCAAAAGCACATCTTGTCCGAGTGCTCGTTTTTTCAAAAAGCAGCACGATGTTTCTGTTTTTCATTCTCTCCGGAAAAACACCGTTTTTCTTTTCACTCTTCACCTTCGCCGCAAGAGACAAAAGCTGACGAATCTCTTTCGGCGTATAGTCCAGCAGAGTTAAAAAACTCCTTCCCTTCATTTTATATCTCCTTCTTTTTCTTTCTTTCACAAAGAAAAAGAGCGAACTGCTCTTTTTCTAACTTTTGTTTCCTAATCAATAGACCCTCATCGGTACGATCATATACAGATAAGAGTCTCCCTGCAAGGGACGGATCAGACACGGACTGATGGAACTGTTGAATTCCATATAAACACTTTCTTCCGTGATATTTCTCAGAACATTGATCAGATATTTCGGATTGAAAGCGATTTCGATCTCATCTCCGACAGTTTGAACTTCCATTTCATCCTCCACCCTGCCGAGATAACTTTCCGCCTTCAGGCTCATCACTCCGTTTCCGAAATGGAACAGAATGCTGTTATTTCCTTCCCTGGAGATCAGCTGTGCACGGTCAATCATTTCCATCAGTTCCGCGACGTTTACAAGAACACGTGTTTTGCATTCCTTTGGGAGAATTCTCTTATAATCGATATAATTCCCGTCAAGAAGTCTTGCTGTCAGTCTGCTGTTGTTCACTTCAACATTTAAATGCGTATTTGTCAGCGTCAGAGTGACATTGTCCTCCGCTTCTTCCGCCATTTTGCCGATTTCGGAAAGAACTTTTCCCTGTACGATCGTGCTTCTTTCCTCAGCCGGACTTTCAAACGCATATTTTGTGAGAGCAAGCTGGAAAGAGTCAGTCGCTACAAGAGAAAGCGTATCACGCGTGGATTCAATCAGGGTTCCGGTCAAAACAGGTCTCGAATCATCCTGCGAAACCGCAAATACCGTATGATTGATCATCCCGGCGAATGTAGAACTCGGGATTTTAATCTCCTTCGTCTGCCCTTTCATCTTCATCAGAGGAAACTCATCGTATTCGATGCATTGTACTCTCTGACGGATCCTTCCGCATTTTACGACCAGAATATGCCCCTCAAGAGAGAATTCCACGGATGAAGAAGGCAGTTTTCTCATAAGTTCGGAGAAAAACTTTCCTTTTACGACGCATTCTCCTTCTTCGATCACTTCCGCTTCCATGAAGTATTCCTTCTGAAACATCAGATCGGAACATACAAGATGGATGCCGTTCTTCTTCGCCTCAATCAGGATACCGTCTAGTACGGGCATACTGGATCTGACTGGAAGAGCTTTAATAACCGAAAGAATGCCGTTTTGCATTTCATTCGCTTCCGAAATAAACTTCATCTTTTTTCCTTTCCGCCCCGGAAAGACCGGGAGTATTGATATTGTTTAAAGCAGCAGTAGCAGTAGGTACTGTGGAAACTGTTGAAAAGTGCTTTTTTCAGCAGAATCTTTCAAAAAACAGTGTTGAAAACACATGGAAAAGCATGTGGACAGAAAAGAAGGATAATCACACTATCCAAATTTTCCCTTTTATCCCCTTTTTCTCCACTTTTCAAATCCACAAAATGTGGAAAAATGTCTTCATGGAGTGAGAATGCGGTTTTTGATATTCTCAACCTCTTCCGCAAACATGGAATCCGTTTCAATCATGGATTCGATCTTCTTACATGCGGAGATTGCTGTTGTATGATCTCCTCTGTCAAATAACTGGGAGATTTTCTTATATGGAAGCATCAGCATTGTATGGCAGAGATACATTGCGATCTGTCTCGGCATGACAATTTCTTTATCCCTTCTCTGAGAAAGAAGACTTTCCACAGATACCGAATAATAGGAAGAAACCACATTTTTGATACGATCCGGAGTAACTACCACTTTTTTCTCATTTGGAAGAAGATCTTTCAGGGCTTCCTGCGCCAGATCCAAATTGATATCGGATTTTTTAATACGCGCGTATGCGATCACCCTGGTCAAACTGCCTTCCAGCTGACGGATGTTATTCTGAATGTGTTCCGCAATGAACTGGATTACTTCTTCACTGACGTCGACATGGAACAGCTGCGCCCGGTTCTTCAGAATTGCGATTCTTGTTTCCCTGTCCGGCGGCTGGATATCCGCTACAAGACCCCATTCAAATCTGGAGGAAAGACGTTCTTCCAATGGTTTGATTTCCTTCGGAGGACGGTCAGATGAGATAACGATCTGTTTTCCGAGGTTGTGAAGCGTGTTGAAGGTGTTAAAGAACTCCTCCTGCACGGATTGTTTGTTTGCGATGAACTGGATATCATCGATCATGAGAAGGTCGGCGTTGCGGTATTTCTGACGGAATTCTACATTTTTCCCGGCTCGCAGAAATTCGATCAGATCATTCGTGAACATCTCGCTTGTAACATATACGATTTTTGAATCCGGATTGTTTTCCAGAATGGAATGGCCAATCGCATGCATGAGATGTGTCTTTCCGAGTCCAACACCTCCATAAATGAAAAGAGGATTGTATGCAATTCCGGGTTCATCTGCGACTGCGCGTGCGGCAGCGTGAGCAAAATTGTTGGATTTTCCGACTACAAACGTATCAAACGTGTATTTTGGATTCAAGTTAAACGGAACAGGATCCTTCTGTTTCACTACTTCAGTGACAAAATCATCCCTCTGAGAAGGAAGAATAATCATGATATCTGTCAGGGAAGGGTCTGCTTTCAGAAAACCCTGTCTGAGATTATCCAGATAGAATTTTGATACGGTAGATTTCGTAATTTCATCCGGAGCTTCCAGCACAAAAATGCCGTGTTCAACCAGAACGGGAGAAAGGGGTCTGATCCATTTATTGAAACTCAGCTCCGGAATCACAGAACGGATGTTCTCCAAAGCCTCGCTGAAAAGCTGTCTGTTGTCTTCCATAATTAGACTCTCCATAAGGGGATAGTAATACATATTCATCTTAACAGAAAATTTAGAAAAATAAAAGAAGAAAACACCCTGGAAAAAGGGTTCTTTTCTGAAAAAGGCGGTCAAGGAACTGAAAGGGTGCATATATGGGATAAGCTCTCTGAGAGGTATATTTTTATTGTGAAGAGAAGGATAACATGGTATACTGTATCTATCTGGGCATTAGAGGATCGGTATGGCAAAAAGAGCTTTGTACAGGGAATACAGACCTTCTTTTTTCCGTGATGTGATCGGACAGGATCATGTTACGGCAATTTTAAGGAATCAGATCCGTGAGAATAATTTTTCTCATGCATATCTGTTCTGCGGTTCCCGAGGAACAGGAAAGACCAGTTCTGCAAAAATATTATCCAGGGCAGTCAACTGTCTGGATCCACAGGATGGAGAGCCGTGCGGTAAATGTGAAGCATGCAGGATCGCTGCTGAAGGAACAGCTGATATCATTGAGATCGACGCCGCTTCCAACAACGGTGTAGACAATGTTCGGGATCTGATCGATCAGGCACAGTTTGCGCCTTTGCAGCTCAGATACCGTGTTTTCATTATCGACGAAGTACATATGCTTTCGACAGCTGCTTTCAATGCGCTTCTGAAGACGCTGGAAGAGCCTCCGAAACACGTGATTTTTATTCTCGCGACAACAGAACCTCAGAAGCTTCCCGCAACGATCATTTCAAGATGCCAAAGATTTGATTTTCACAGGCTTTCTTCCTCACATATCATTGCAAGATTGAGTCAGGTCCTGGATGGAATCGGCGCAAAAGCGGAGCCGGATGGCCTTCGAATTATTGCACGCGCTGCGGACGGCAGTATGAGGGATGCTCTTTCACTGCTTGACCAATGCGTTTCCTTCTGTGGAAACAGAATATCAAAAAAAGACGTACAGGATGTACTCGGAAATATAGATTCTGAGATATTATTTTCAGTATCAGAAGCGATTCTGTCGGGAGATGCCGGTACGTGCCTGTGCCTTCTCGATAAGGTCATCCGTTCAGGAAGAGATGTTGCCGTCTTCATCGGTGATCTTCTGATCCATCTGCGGTATCTTCTGTTTGCTAAAACCTGCGGGGACTGCAGCGAAATATTGGATATCACGGAAGATCAGATGAGCGTCTATTCAAAACAGGCCAGGAAGGCGGACGAGTCCCAGATTCTGTTTGCTATTGAAAAGCTGACCGACGCACAGAGTAAACTCAGATTTTTTCCTTATCCGAGGATTCTGGCAGAATCAGCTCTTGTCCGTACATGCAGACCTGTCGATGAGCATACGGTAGAGGCATTGGAAGCCCGTGTGGCACAACTGGAAAACCGCGGAAGTTTTTCCACATCTCACGTAATAACGGAAAAAACTATTACTGAGATACCGGAAAGACAGGAGAATACTATTCAGCAAAAAGAGACGGAAATTCCTGTTCCTATTAAAGAAAAGGAATCCGTTCCTTGGGATGAACCTGTTTCGCAGAAACAGGAAGAAAAGGAAAATCCCGTTTTAAAACAGGAAAGCGATCAGGAAAACGAATCTACCGCACTCTGGAAAAAGATTCAGGACGCGATCAAGAAAAAGAACCCCATGGTGTATTTCCTCACCAGGGAAGGAAAAGCTCTTTCCGTGGAAAACGATGTTCTGAAAGTCGTTTTCCCGACGGGAGCGGAATCAAAAAAGACCATGCTCAGCGCACCGGTCAATATGAAGATTATTCAGGAATGCGTGGATGAAGTCCAGGCGAATCTTTCAGTCGTATTCCTTCTTGAGGAATTGAATGAAAAAGAACAAAAACTGAAGGATCTTTTCGGAAGCGCGCTGATTATTGAAGACAACTAACTGATCAAGAAGGAGAAAAAATATGGCAAGAGGCGGATTCAACCCGATGGGCGGAGGAAATATCCAGCAGCTGATGAAACAGGCTCAGAAAATGCAGCAGGATATGCAGAAAAAGCAGGCGGAACTGAATGAGACTGAGTTTACCGCGCAGGCCGGCGGAGGTATGGTAACGGTTACGGTATACGGTACGAAGCAGGTTAAATCCATTGAATTGAAACCCGAGATCGTCGATCCGGATGATATTGAGATGCTGCAGGACCTGATTGTTGCCGGTGTCAACGCGGCTATCAAAGAAGCTTCTGATACGGTGGAAAGAGAAATCGGAAAACTGACTGGCGGAATGAACCTGGGATTCTGATATGGCCATCGCTTCTGTCGAAAAACTGGTCACGCAGCTGGCCCGTCTTCCCGGTGTAGGGAGAAAAACGGCTCAGCGGTTCGCTTATTTTCTGCTTGGTGTGCCTGAAGAGCAGGCACTTGAGCTCTCTGACGCGATTCGGGATGCACGCAAAAAAGTGCATCCTTGTCCTGTATGCGGCACGTTCACAGAGATGGACCGGTGTGAGATCTGCACAGATCCGAAACGGACGGATTCTGTCATCTGCGTCGTCTGCGATCCGAGGGACGTCATCGCGATGGAAAAGACCAGAGAATTCAAAGGGCGGTACCACGTCCTGAACGGATCTCTTTCTCCGATGAACGGGATCGGCCCGTCGAATCTGAGAATCAATGAGCTGATGGAGCGCTGCGAGGGCGGAACCGTGCAGGAAGTCATCCTCGCAACCAATCCAGACGTCGAAGGAGAAGCGACGGCGGTGTATATCGCCCGCCTTCTGAAAGCAAAAGGAATTCGCGCGACCAGGATCGCGCACGGTGTTCCGATCGGGGGAAATCTGGAATATACCGACGAAGTTACTCTTGCGAAAGCGCTGGAAGGGCGCAGGATTTTGTGAAATGCCTGGAGGGAGCATGAATTTACCGATTCAAGTCAGATCCGAGGTAGGAAAACTGAAAAAGGTTCTCCTGCACCGGCCGGGAAAGGAACTTGAGAATCTGATGCCGGATTATCTGGCAAGACAGCTGTTTGACGACATACCGTACCTGATAACCGCCCAGCAGGAACACGACGCGTTCGCGAAGACTCTTGAGGATTGCGGCGTGGAGGTACTGTATCTGGAGAATCTGCTTCGGGAAGCAGTTGATGCGGGAAATGCGCGCGGAGAACTCGTATGGGAGTATCTGCACGAAGCAAATATCCAGTCGGAATACACGGAACGGGCGGTTTCGGAATATCTTTCATCGCTGACTACAGACCAGCTGATCACTACAATGGCCTGCGGAGTGAGGAAGAGCGATATTCCCAAGAGCGGAAAAAAGCATCTGATCGACTATATTGATGAGAATTATCCCTTCTGTGTGGATCCGATGCCGAACCTTTACTTCACGAGAGACCCTTTTTCCTGTCTGGATTCCGGCGTCATGATCTCAACGATGGCAAATGCGGTTCGCACGCGAGAGACGCTCTTCTATAAATATCTGTTTAAGTATCATCCGGTCTACAAGTGGGTCAAGAAATATCATGAGCGGACTGATATCCATTCGATCGAAGGCGGCGACTGTCTGGTGCTGTCGGAAGATACACTTTGTATCGGTATCTCGCAGCGCACCACTCCGCAGGCGATCGAGTTGATGGCAAACCGACTGATTGGAGATCATTCCTGTTTCAAAAGGATCATCGCTGTCGACATTCCAAAGTCACGGGCGTTTATGCACCTTGATACTGTGATGACTATGGTTGACCGGAACAAGTTTGTGATCCATCCGAATATCCGGAAAGCACTCAGGCTGTACAGGCTATTCAAAGAAGATAATGCGGTCAGGATCGCGGAAGAAAACCGTCCGATCGCGGATGTTTTTTCGGAAGCGCTCCGCTCCGACAGCGTCGAGTTTATCGAATGCGGCGGTGCGAGCATGATCGATGCCGCCCGTGAACAGTGGAATGACGGAGCGAATACGCTCTGCATTGCTCCAGGCGAAGTGATCACCTACATGCGGAATTATGTAACAAACAGAATTCTGAGCGACAAAGGTATTACTGTGCATGAGATTCCATCAGCGGAACTCTCGCGGGGACGCGGAGGTCCCAGATGCATGAGCATGCCGTTCGTCCGTGAGTCACTTTAATCATTTTTAACGATTGTTTCACGTGAAACATTTTCTGAAGAAAGGGAATTGTTTCACGTGAAACTTTTTTTGCACAGAGCGATTGTTTCACGTGAAACATTGTCACGGCGGGCGGAACCGTGTATAATGAGACCAGCAGGAACATCGAAAGGAGATCGCATGGCAAGAATCATCTCGGTTACCAATCAGAAAGGCGGCGTCGGAAAGACAACGACAGCCGTCAATCTCTGTGCTGCGGTCGCCCAGAGCGGAAGAAAGGTTCTTCTGATCGATCTGGATCCGCAGGGAAACGCAACGAGCGGTCTCGGGATCTTGAAGCGGAAAGACATGCTGAGCATTTATGATGTTCTCATCGGCGGAATGAATCCGGATCTGGCGGTTACGGGGACAATGATCGAAACGCTGGACGTTCTTCCCTCCCGTGTCGGGCTTGCAGGCGCGGAAGTGGAGCTGGTATCCATGGAAAACCGGGAGTTTCTTCTGAAAAATGCACTGGAAGGGATTGCGGACCGGTATGATTATGTCATGATCGACTGTCCGCCGTCGCTGGGACTTCTGACGGTAAATGCGCTAGCCGCGTCAGATTCCGTATTGATCCCGATCCAGTGTGAATATTTCGCGCTGGAAGGACTGTCGCAGCTTATGAATACGATCAGGATCCTCCGGAAGGGGCTGAACAGCCGGCTCGAGATCGAAGGTGTTGTTTTGACGATGTTTTCTTCCCGCATGAATCTGTGCGTGCAGGTCGTGGAGGAAGTAAGAAAAAATTTCAAAAACAAAGTGTATGATACAATCATTCCGCGGTCGATCCGAATGAGCGAGGCACCGAGTCACGGTCTGCCGATCTCATTGTATGATCCCAGGAATATCGGTGCGCGGTCCTATGCCGCGCTGGCGAAAGAGTTTATCCGGAGGGAGGAAGCGTAACATGGCAAAGAAGAACACGCGGGGATTAGGACGGGGACTGGATGCGCTTCTGGACGATCTGGACTTTCAGAGCGGAGAAAACGGAAGGATCGAACAGGCCAGTATCTACGATATCGATACAAATCCGGATCAACCGCGAAAAACGTTTGATGAAGAGAAGCTGAAGGAACTTGCAGCATCTTTGAAGAGGCATGGAGTCGTACAGCCTCTGATCGTCCGCCGCAATGGTCTCCGCTATACAATCATCGCCGGAGAGAGAAGATTCCGCGCAGCCCGTATCGCCGGACTTACGACTGTGCCGGTTCTCGTATCCGATATGGATGAAGATTCCATCATGGAAGTATCCCTTGTGGAGAATATCCAGCGTGAAGAACTGAACCCGGTCGAGGAAGCGGCGGCGATCCGTCTTCTGATGGACCAGCACGACCTGACACAGGAAGAAGTTTCTTCGAGAATCGGAAAAAGCAGGCCGGCGATCGCAAATTCTCTCCGGTTGCTGTCTCTTGAGAAGCCGGTTTTGGAACTGATACGGACAGGAAAACTTACGGCAGGCCACGGCAAGATGCTTGCCGGGATCGAGGATCGGAAAAAACAGACGGAACTTGCAGAGAAAGCAGCGGAAAAGGAATGGTCCGTGAGACGTCTGGAAGACGAGATCCGGTTCGCGTCGTGGACAAAAAAGAAAAAGGAAACGGAAACGTTCAGTCCGGAGTTTCAGGATGCAATTAAAACGATGAGAAAGATCCTGAAAACAAGGATCACCGTAGAAGGAACCGAGCAGAAGGGAAAACTGATCATCTCCTATTACAGCCCGGATGATCTTGAAACGATCTACCAGGCGATCACCGGCAACAAAAACGAGGAATAAGAGGAAATGGAAAAATGGATCTGGCTCTGCGTCCTGATTCCTCTCAGCATTCTATTTACCGGAATCGGGATCTATGCTTGGAAACGGAAGAAACCCATGTGGTTCTGGTCGGGAAGTACGGTACGGGAAAGTGATATCAAGGATGTTCCAGCGTATAACCGGGCAAACGGAATCATGTGGATCACCTATTCCCTTGTCTTCTGGGTCAGCGCTTTCATCGGGTTTTTCAACCCGGAAGCTGCGGGAATGACACTTCTGATCGGCTGTGTCGGAGGAATTCCTCTGCTGATCATAGCGTACAAAAAAATCTGGCAGAAATACCGGGCGTGATCCGGTCAAAGGAAAACAGAAGCGGGACGTCCCGAACGGGACGCCCCGCAATTATTTTAGTCTACAGGAAAAGATGCCGGATTGCTGCTGAGACATCCTCCACCCGTACAAGACCTGGAACGTTTTGCGGGATTTTCCCGCGTGAAGGGATCAGGATCGATGTAAAGCCAAGACGGAGAGCTTCTTTCATGCGCGTATCAAGCTGCGATACGGGACGGATCTCGCCGGTCAGCCCTACCTCTCCGATCAGAACCGTCTGGCTTGGAAGCGGTTTTTCCAGGATCGCCGATGCAATACACATCGCGGTCGCAAGATCCGCTCCTCTGTCTAAAACGCGCAGTGAGCCCGCAATATCGCAGTAAACGTCCTTATCGGATACCTTCAGGCGCGCCTTGCGCTCCAGAACGGCGAGTATCATGTTCAGCCGGTTGTAATCGAGTCCTGCGGCAGTACGGCGAGGACTTCCGAAGGCGTTCGGACAAAGCAAACTCTGGACTTCACAGAGCAGGGGTCTGGACCCTTCCAAAACGCAGGTGACCGCGCAGCCAACAGCATTCGTTCCGGACAGGAACAGGCTTGATGGATCTGAAACCTCAAGCATGCCCGTATCGCTCATTTCAAACACGCCGAGTTCATTGGTCGAGCCGAAGCGGTTCTTGACGGAACGGAGAAGACGAAGTCCTTCATGACGGTCGCCTTCGAAATAAAGGACTGTATCCACAATATGCTCGAGGACATGCGGACCGGCGATCAGACCGTCCTTGGTCACATGACCGACGATCAGAACAACGGTCCCGGTCTCCTTGGCAAAACGGGTCAGAATCTGTGTAATCGTGCGGATCTGACTGACGGAGCCAGCGGCGCTGTCGGCGGTCTCGGACTGCATGGTCTGTACGGAGTCCACGATCAGAACGTTCGCTTTCAGATCCCTTGCCTGATCGAGAGCTCCTTCAAGGTCTGTTTCGCAGTACAGATAGGGATCGCTTGAAATGCCGAGACGGTCTGCCCGGAGACGGAGCTGGGAACGGCTTTCCTCGCCGGATACGTACAGAACGGTATGCTCGCCGGAGAGACGATCAGCAACTTCCAGAAGCAGCGTCGATTTCCCGATACCGGGATCACCTCCGAGCAGTACAACCATGCCCCGCACGAGTCCTCCTCCGAGGACGCGGTCCAGTTCCTGGAAGCCGGTGGACAGTCGGACCTTTTCATCCGGAACGACGGAATGCAGCGGAACCGCTTTTTCCGCGCGCTCGAAAGAGCCCTTCGGGGAAGCAATCCGTTCCTCTTCTACAAGCGTATTCCAACTGCCGCACTGCGGGCATCTTCCCATCCATTTCTGTGTGACGTATCCGCATTCTCCGCAGACAAACACAGTCTTTTCTTTCATATAATTCACTCCTAAGAACAATACGGAACAGTGTACAGCTATTCGATCACCATAAACTCGGAGATGTCCTTGTCTCTCCAAGTCACGTCCATCCATACAATATATTTTTCTCCGGCGGTCAGGAGCATAGACGACTCTTCCGAGCGGGTCGTACAGAATGTTGTTCCGTCAGAAGGAAAATAAACGTAATTACGATCAAACCGGCTGTAGGCTATGAACGTGTCTCCAAGCGCGAAACGGGCTACCCCGTGGGCAACGGTTACAGTACCTTCGTCCGTGACGAGCATCAGATCAGCATCTTCGCCGTGGTTGCCGGAGAGGTACACAAGAAAGTTCCCGTTGTATTTCGGATCGTGGACGTAGGTTCCGGTTTCGATCACCCGTTTTTCGTTTGTTTCCAGTGTCCAGGCGACAAGCTGTCCGATCGGATCGACATAATACAGCGTGTTTCCGTATACACATGGATCCGACATGGCGTATTCGCTGTTATCGAAAATTTCGAGCGTCACGGATTCCCGGGTATTGAGGTCGAAAGCGAACAGTTTATCGCGGGACTGTCCGGTCCGTTCAATCCAGATGACGATGTCGCCAAGCAGCTGGGGTACAGGCATGCCAGCGTGAACGGTCTTGATGGTATAACTGTCACCGTATTTCAGACTGTAAGCGGCAAGACGGCCGCCTCCGGATGCCTGAGCGTCCAGATAAACGACCCAGTTCTCGTTCATGATAGGAAACCGGATGCTTTTGTACTCCAGAGGCAGTGCAAGGAAATTGTGCAGGGAGTTTTTCGGATCGTAGGAAACAAGACGGACGAAAGCGGCAGTGCCGTCGATTGTATAATTACCGGCAGCAAAATAGATTTTACTTTTGTAGATGAAAGGATCCGTAAGATACTGGTATTCCGGAATGACGATTTCATGTTGGACCGAAGTCAGATCGGATCGGTACAGGGGATGATCCAGCGCCGGATCAGGAGTCGGTGAGGGCGACGGCGTCGGTGACGGCGTCGATCCGACTGGCGTGGCGGTCGCAAACGGATAGATTCCCTGTGCAAGATTCCGGGAAACGGGATAGACGAAATAATTGAGAAAAGCAATCACAGCGGCGAGGATCAGGATCCCTGCCAGAACCTGCAGATATGGGGCCGCGCGGAAACGATTCAGACCGCTTCTGCCGGCTGTGGAACGGTACCGGTGCTCATGCTTCATGGGACTATTTTAAACGATTTCAGGTTCCGGGTCAACACGGACGGACAAGGCATGAGAGGCACAGACGGAAAGTGTTAAAAAATAGGCGTATTTGTTGACAAAAGCTGGAAAAGCAAGTAAAATAAAGAAGTTGTCATGGAGGCGCGCGGGTGTAGCTCAGTGGTAGAGCACCGGCTTCCCAAGCCGGCTATACGGGTTCGATTCCCGCCACCCGCTCCATTT
>JAEEGL012341986.1_pt1 | contig 49403 bp, 40 predicted proteins | sample 9134231 | NCBI WGS metagenome assembly JAEEGL01 (sample SAMN16246548, study PRJNA631951) | gut metagenome | biome: gut microbiome; feature: rumen; material: fiber-attached | host: Bos | place: Iran: Karaj | collected 2018-10 | reverse complement strand
TGTAGGGAATGTCGGCTAGGTGGTAGGGAAATCCCTACAAGGTTTAGGATTTCGGAATTTAATCGATTTCGGGCTTGCGGAATCAAAGAGATGTACGAGGTTGAAAAACAGACCTCACGAAAGAAGAAACAAAACAAAAAAATAATAACAAACTAAAAATTAAGAAAGGAAACAAATTATGAAGTCATTAGTAATCGCAATCGCAAGTCTTATCGCATCAGTTAGTGCTAACGCTCAGAACGCAACAGTGTACTACGCACCAGTAACTACCAACATGGAAGTAGGTCTCGGTTTTGACCGCAAGAGCAATCAGTGCATCCTCAGCATCATCGAGGAAGCCGACAAAGCAGTAGATTTCAATTTCGACATCATCAATATGAATGGTGAGAGTGTGCTCACAAGTGAACTCTCAGACGGAAACATCAACGTAATGCCTAAGGATAAGGATGGTAACTACTATCAGTGCAACTACGCACTCTCTGTTCCTGAACTGATGGACATCATCGTGAACGCAAAGGAAAACACAGTAGTGATCAACGGTACTCAGGTAAGCAGCAAGGCGCTCGCAAACGCAATCGCAAGTGTTCAGAAGGAACTCCGCCCAGCAGCTCAGGCTCCTCAATTCCCACAGCGTCTTCGCTTCCACGCTAATCCTTGGGGCGCTCCAAGATTCGGCCAGATGGCATTCGCTCGTTAAATGAAATTACTCATGACGACATAACAATATAGAATTATTAATGCAAAGAGAGGTGCAGGTCTGTGAAAACCTGCACCTTTTATTTATTATTATGCTCCAAAACAGATAAAAACGACGTATTATCTATAACAAATGTTAAAAATGAGGGCAGATAGTAAAAAACATTACTAAAAGTTTCGTTAATTAAAACTTTAGTTATATCTTTGCAGCGAGAAAAGTAAACAATTTGAACCCATAACTTCAAAATCAGAAACAGATGACGAACCACAAAAACCAAACATTGACGAGAGCAGAGCTACAAGTGATGGAAGTGCTCTGGAGCATTGGAAAGGCTTGTGATGTTCACGAAGTTGTAGAACGCTATGCCGAACCTCGTCCGGCTTATACAACGATTTCGACCTTTATGAAGATTCTGTCAACTAAAGGTTTCGTAGATTTTAAGAAGGGACAGGGCAAGCAACACTTGTATTTCCCCTTGATTTCGAAAACGGAATATACCTCACGAGTGATGCATGATGTGAAGAACAGTTTCTTTGGCGGAAGTGTGTCCTCGTTCCTCAGCTTCTTCCTGAAAGAGGAGAAGCTCAACCGTGAGGAGTTGGAAGAACTGTTAGCAAAAGTAGAGGCTACCTCTGACTGAATCGCCCTATGGGGTAGAGAGGTGCAGAAAGCCCAAATGACTATTAACAAATATACCAATAACCAATCAAAACCAATCAGCTTATGTCAGCAATCTTCATATACGCCATCAAGTCGGCAATCTGCCTGGCTTTGTTATACATTCCATACGTATTGCTGATGCGTCGCGATACTTTCTATTCGATGAATCGTATCGTACTGCTGTGCATCCTGGGGCTATCGCTCATTTTGCCAGCCATTCAACTGCCAATCTTCGACAATAGTTTCATCAGCACTCTTTCGGGCGATGGACACGCCATCATCGAGGTGGGATTGCCACAAATCGATATGAGCCAATATGATAATCCAGTAGCTGCGGTCAGTCCTGAAGGAGCCAGTCAGGAGTTGAGCGGGCTATTTGTGCGCTTGCTACTCCTTATATATTTCTTGGGGATGGCTGTTACATTGGTTTGGAAACTTGTTTCGCTCATTCGTCTCGCACGCTTCATCCCTTCAGGGTGTGTGTGGACAGAGAAGACTGACGGAGTGACTATCTACTGCCATCTGGGTAAAATCAGCCCTTTCAGTTGGATGAACTCAGTTGTCCTTTCAGAAGAAGACTATAATGGAAACCCATCTGTGTTGCTCCATGAGAAGGCACATTGCCATAAAGGTCATTCGTGGGACAAGCTGTTTGTATCGCTAATCGAGGTGTTCATGTGGTTCAATCCATGTGTTTGGATGCTCGACCACTCACTTCAGGAAGTACACGAATTTGAAGCCGACGATGCAGTATTGCGTCATGGGGTCACATCGAAGAACTATCAGATGCTACTAATAGAAAAAGCCATCAGCACCAGTTCCTACACTTTTGCCAATGGCTTTAATCACAGTTTACTTAAAAAAAGAATTACTATGATGATGAAAAAGAAATCCAATCGTTGGAGCCGTACAAAAGCCTTGTATCTGCTCCCAGTGGCAATCATCGCTCTTGGAGCTTTTGCCACCACAAAGTCAGCAACGACTCCTGTAGTTGTTAGCGACAGCAAAGTTAATGCAAATGTTTTGAACGACCAAAACATTGCGAGTAAAAATGCAGAAAATCTGGCAAAAGTCGATGAAATCGCACCAGTTTTGACTTCTCAAGAAGAAACTGTGTCAGATGCTCAACCAACGCTGATAGCGCCAGCAGAGGCAGAAATGACCCCAGATGTATATCAGGATCCCGACACTGCTGTATTCAATGTAGTTGAGAATATGCCTGCATTCCCAGGAGGTATGGAAGCCATGATGGCCTTCATGAGGGATAACATCCAATATCCACCTCTTGGCAAAGAGATGGGTGTTCAAGGTCGTGTATTGGTACAATTCGTAATCGACAAGACTGGTAAGGTTACCCAAACTAGATGCATTAAAGGCATTCCTGCTCCTTCAGCAAAGGAAAATGCGACAGAAGCAGAGAAGGCGAGAATCCAGAAAATTGGTGATGCTGCCCTCCAGATGAACACAGAAGCCCTGCGAGTCGTGGAAGCGATGCCTAATTGGACGCCAGGTACACAGAGAGGACAGAAAGTGAATGTCAGATACACCATTCCAATCACTTTCAAACTCCAATAAACAATTACTACAAAAAAGAGGCGCTTCGATGGAGGCGCCTCTTTTGTAGTTTCGAAAGTTAAAAATACGTTATACATCTACGGTTTTGAGGGTTGAGAACGATACTTTCCCCTTACGAATGGGGAAGGATATATTGATGCGACTCTTGACCGCTTTCTTCCCTTGCTTGGCTGGCTTGAATTTCAGCTTCTTCACCACTCGAAGCGCTTCGTTATCGAGTTCCGTCCCAAGACTTCTGACCACTTGTGTCTCAGACACTTTCCCTTTTTCGTTAATGATGCAGGCAACAATGATGTTACCTTCTACATTTGATTTTTCTGGCACACGTTTGAACTCCTTCTCAATAAAGCGGTTCAACCCTTGATTTCCACCCTTATACTTGGCAGGTTCGACAGGCTCTTGCTGCATTTGTCGTTGTTCGCTTCTCGGAAAGCCGAATTCAAAGAATTGAGCACGACTCTGCAAAGCAACAGAAAAAAGCACAAATGCAACAATGATTGATAGTGAATGTTTCATTTTTCGATGGTTTTGAGTGCAAAAATAAAGAATATTTAGCTTTTTGAGAAATAAATAGCAGATAATTCGTCAACTCTCAGTTTATTTTTGTAATTTTGCAATTCAAAATAGGTAAATAGATTACAATTGACAATAATGGCTTCAACTAAGAAAATTAAAAACGCATTGATTTCGGTCTTCCATAAAGACGGACTTGAGGAATTGCTGGCAGAACTGAACAAGAACGGAGTAAAGTTCCTGTCAACAGGTGGTACACAGGCTTTTATCGAGAGCCTTGGTTATGAATGCAAGAAGGTAGAGGATTTGACAACTTATCCTTCCATATTGGGCGGACGCGTCAAGACGTTACATCCAAAGGTGTTTGGCGGAATCCTTGGTCGTCGCGAATTGGAAAGCGACCAGCAGGAAATGGCAAAATATGAAATACCAGAAATCGACTTGGTGGTTGTTGACCTTTATCCATTTGAGGAGACTGTGGCCAACACCAATGACGAGTCAGCTATCATCGAAAAGATTGACATAGGTGGCATTTCACTGATTCGTGCTGCAGCTAAGAACTTCAACGATGTGGTGATTGTCCCCAGCAAGGCTGAATATGGTCCACTGACTGACATCATCAAAGCACAAGGTGCAGAAACCACAAAGGAGCAGCGCAAATGGTTTGCAGAACGTGCCTTTGCAACAAGTTCGCACTACGACACTGCTATCGATGCATACTTTAAGGGATAGAAAGACCCCCTCTAACTCCCCATTTATGGGGAGGACGAGGGAAAGTTTAGAGTTTAGAGATTAGAGTTTAGAGTTAAAATCAATGGTCAATAATCAATGGTCAATGGTCAATAATTAAATCGTAAAATATAACGTTATGGGATTTTTTTCAGGCCTTTTTTCACTTACACAGGACATCGCAATGGACCTTGGTACAGCGAACACCATTATCATCAGTAATGGCAAGATTGTGGTTGACGAGCCCTCTTATGTAGTATTGGACAACAAGACCAACAAGATGGTCAAGGTGGGTAAGGACGCAAAACTATGGGCTGAGAAGACCCATCCAGGTCTACGTACATGCCGCCCACTGAAGGATGGTGTGATTGCCGACTTCAATGCCTGTGAGCAGATGATGCGTGGTCTTATCAAGAAGATCAATAATGGTCGCACATTCATGGCTTCGCCTTCACTCCGTATGGTGATTGGCGTACCTTCAGGGTCAACCGAAGTGGAATTGCGTGCTGTTCGCGACAGTGCAGAACATTCGGGTGGACGCGATGTGTATTTGCTGTTCGAACCAATGGCTGCCGCTATTGGTATTGGTCTCGATGTAACTGCACCAGAAGGCCACATGGTGGTTGATATAGGTGGTGGTTCGACTGAAATCGCAGTTATTTCACTTTGTGGTATCGTGTCGAACAGCTCGATTCGTTTTGCAGGCGATGAATTCACCAATGATATTCAGGAATACATGAGTCGCCAGCACAATGTGAAGATATCTGAACGTATGGCTGAACGCATTAAGATAAATGTCGGATCGGCTTTAACTGACCTTGCAGAAAATGCTCCAGAGGAATATGTGGTACACGGTCCAAACCGTATTACAGCCCTTCCTATGGAAATTTCGGTTTGCTATCAGGAAATTGCCCATTGCATCGACAAATCTGTAGCGAAGATAGAGACCGCTATTCTGAATGCGCTCGAAAAGACACCACCAGAGATCTATGCCGACATCGTAAAGAATGGTATTTATCTCACAGGTGGAGGAGCCCTGCTGCGAGGATTGGATAAGCGCCTCACAGACAAGATACACATTCCTTGCCACATAGCAGAAGATCCTCTTCATAGTGTGGCTAAGGGTACGGGTATAGCGTTGAAGAACATCCATCTGTATGAATCGGTATTGATGCGATAGGTGTGTTTCCATGCAGAATCTTATTGATTTCGTCGTCAAATATAAATACTGGTTTGCATTCTTCCTAATGGAAGGATTCTGCCTTGCCTTGTTGTTCCGTTTTAACAACTATCAGGGAAGTGTGTTCTTTACCTCTGCGAACTCACTCGTTGGAGGCGTTTATTCTACGATAGGTGGTGTGACATCATACGTAGGATTGGGGAATGCCAATAAGAGGCTGGAGGCAGAAAACGAACTATTGCGTGCCGAAATTCATGAGATGAAGCGTGAATTAGCAGCTCATCATATCGATACACTTCAGTTTGATGGATTCAAGCGTTCAAGATACCATTTTGTAGGTGCACAAGTTATCAACATTACCACGAATCATAGCCAAAATCTGCTGACGTTGGACAAAGGTTCAAAGGATGGTATCAAACCCGAGATGGGAGTTGTGTGTTCAAGTGGTGTAGTTGGTATTGTGTATCTCACATCCGACCACTATTCCATCGTAATGCCCATCATCAACATGAAGTCGCGCATCAGTTGCCAGTTGAAAGAGCATCTGTCGTTCGGAACCATCGAATGGGAATTCGGTAACCCAGATTATGCCTATATGACGGGATTGCCTCTTCATGTGAAGGCTTCAAAAGGCGAAGTGGTTGAAACAAGTGGACACTCCGACATCTTCCCTTCGGGTATCCCCTTGGGAAAGGTAGAAAGCTTTGGACAATCGTCTGATGGTATGTCGCAATCACTCAAGGTGCATTTGGCCGTAGACTTCACCACCATTCGCAATGTAAGTGTGATTACAAATTACGACCATGCAGAAAAGAAGAAATTGGAATTCGTAGCTGATTCGCTGATGAATCTCGACTAAGCATCGTTGAAAGCAAAGAAATGACACATAAGACAAGAATACGATTAGGCAGGATGTTGCTGCTACTCGTGGTGCAGTTGTTGGTACTCAATCATCTGCACCTATTTGGCTATGCGACTCCCCTGATTATAGGCTATATGATCATCTGTTTTGAGACAGGTGTGTCAAGAATGTCATTACTATGGTGGGGATTCAGCATGGGTATGCTTTACGACATCTTCTCTAACACGATGGGAATGGCTGCAGCCAGCTGTACTTTGCTTGCGATGATGAAACCCTACATCCTGAAGTTCTTCATGCCACGCGATATTGTTGAGTCGTTTAAGCCTACAATACAGAACATGGGGCTTGCACGATATATTTGGTATTCGCTGTCATGCATGGGGTTGCTTCATTTCTCGTTTTATTTCCTCGAAGCGTTCTCATTGAAGGATCTGCTACTCACGATTGGTGCAATGATAGGTGGATCTGTTTTGGCAACACTGATATCTGTATGTGTGGAATATATTGTTCACAACCGCATTGAGGAAAGGGCAGTTGGCAAATGAAAGCTTATGAATTTGAACGTCGTCAATATGTGATAGGGGGGATAGCACTTTTGGTAGTGCTTACTTATATCATCCGCCTGGCTTTCTTACAGCTGGTACCCAACGATTATGAGGAAATCGCAATCAACAATGCTATCTATAACAAGATTATATTTCCTTCTCGTGGAAACATATACGACCGAAACGGAAAGCTGTTGGTATACAACGAACCAGCCTATGATGTGATGGTGATTACTCGTGAGATGAGTGATTTGGATACGCTGGATTTTTGCAAAACCCTTCATATCACCCGTCAGGAGTTTGAAGAGCGGATGGCATGGATTACTGACGTCAAGAAGAATCCCGGCTTTTCATCCTATTCTCAGCAACTGTTCCGTCCACAAATCTCTTCGTCTGATTTTCTGGTATTTCAGGAGAAAATGTTTCGATTCAAGGGGTTTTATGTCAGAGAAAGAAATGCCCGTCAATACAAATATCCCTACGCTGCTCATGTACTGGGATATGTAGCAGAGGTGTCAGGCAACGATATTGCTGAAAACGACTATTATAAACCTGGCGATTACATTGGGAAACAAGGGGTGGAGCGCTCCTATGAGGAAGTGTTGCGAGGTCAAAAAGGTATTGAAGTGTTGCTTCGCGATGCGAGGGGAAAGATTCAAGGTAAGTTCAATGATGGAAAAGACGATCAAAAACCAATACCAGGGAAAGATATCATGTTGAGTATCGACATCAATCTGCAAGCTTTGGGCGAGCGGCTGATGCAAGGAAAACGAGGTAGTATTGTAGCGATCGAACCGTCAACAGGTGAAGTCCTTTGCATGGTATCTTCACCATCATATAGCACGTTTGATATGGTGGGTAAACAACGAGGAGAGAATATCATGAGGATGCTTAAGAACCCTAATCATCCAATGTTCAATCGTGCCATCTCTGGTACCTATCCTCCTGGTTCTACCTTCAAACCCTCCCAGGCATTGACTTTTATGCAGGAAGGAATCATCACATCTGACTATACATCCTACCCTTGTGCACGAGGATTTCGCTTCAAGAATATGAAGGTCGGATGTCATACCCATCCTTCACCACTGAGTGTGAAACCTGCACTCTCTACTTCATGTAACGGCTTCTTCTGTTGGGGACTGTATTACATGTTTGGTAACCGTAGCAAATATCCATCCATTCAAGCCGCTATGACCAAATGGAAAGACTATATGGTATCGATGGGATTTGGCTACCGATTGGGTATCGATATGCCAGGCGAAAGCCGTGGTATGATTCCTAATGCAGACTATTACGACAGGCATCTGAAACGTTGGAATGCCCTGTCCGTTATCAGTATTTCTATTGGGCAGGGGGAGGTTACTCTCACACCTTTGCAGATAGCCAATCAAGGAGCCACCATAGCCAATCGTGGTTATTATATCACACCACATATTGTGAAAGGTATTCAGGGAGGTGCCATAGCTGACAGTTTGAAACGCCCTCACTACACAATGGCCAACTCACGTTATTACGAAGAGGTGGTGAGCGGTATGAGAGGAGCTGTGACGAGTGGAATCGGGACCTGTCGAGGTGCACAAAATCCGTGGTATGATGTATGCGGAAAGACTGGTACAGCCCAGAATCGTGGTCATGACCACTCTGTATTTATGGGATTTGCTCCACGTAACAATCCCCAAATTGCAGTAGCTGTTTATGTAGAAAATGGTGGATTTGGAGCCACATTTGGTGTACCGATTGGCTCCTTAATTATGGAACAATATATACGTGGTGAACTATCACCTGGTAGTCAGGCAAAAGCAGCAGGAATAGCCAGTAGAAGTGTAAATTAATGTTATATAAAGAGTCAAATAACAAGGGAATATTCAAGTCGCTCGATTGGATTACTATCGGGCTTTACGTCGTATTGCTATTCTGGGGTTGGTTTTCTGTGTGTGGTGCATGCTACGACTATAACAAGCCTGATTTATTCAGCTTTGAGCTCAACTCGGGAAAACAGTTTATTTGGATACTCACATCGTTGTTGTTGGCTGGAGCCTTATTATTAATTGAGAAACGGTTCTACTATCAAACAGGCACATTTGTCTATGTCATGATGGTGTTGGTATTACTGATTACCATTTTCATAGCACCCGACACAAAAGGGTCACGTTCGTGGATACCAATTGGTCCTATAAAATTGCAACCTGCTGAATTTGCGAAGTTTGCTGTCGCTTTAGCTGTAGGGAAATATATGGAGCGATACGGGTTCAGCCTATCGACCTTCAAGGACTTCTACAAAGTAGTATTGCTGTTCATCGTACCGATGCTATTAATTATTGCTCAAAAAGAGACAGGAACTGCATTGGTGTATCTATCATTTTTCCTTGTTCTCTATAGAGAAGGAATGACGGGTTCGGTACTCTTTGCAGTCTTTATGTTTATTGTGTATGTGGTAGTAGGTGTGAAATTCAGTGATGAAATGATAACTAACATGCCTGTAACGGTAGGTGAAGCGTGGGTGTTGTTGCTTTCCTTACTTAGCACCATATTCCTTGTTTGGCGCTATTGTAAAGATAATATGGTAGTAAAGAACTTGTTGCTCTTTGGCTTAGGAACCATTGTGCTGGCTTACCTATTCTCAGCTTTCGTCATCCCATTCAATTTTTGTATAGTACAACTCCTTGTCAACCTCGGAGTGGTCATCTATCTTGGTGTTCAGTATGCTTTCACGAAATCCTACAAATATCTGCTCATCATTATATTCACAATTGCTTCAACAGGCATTTTCTATGCCTGCGATTATGTGTTTAGCCATCATCTGCTGCCTAAACATCAGCAGACACGTATTGAAGTGTTGTTAGGTAAGAATAACGATTTGAAAAAAGCAGGATATAACGTGAATCAGGCAAAGATTGCTATTGGTTCGGGAGGCTTATTGGGTAAGGGATTCCTCAAGGGTACCCAGACAAAGCTGAAATATGTGCCAGAACAAGAGACCGACTTCATTTTCTGCACTTTAGGCGAGGAGGAAGGGTTCGTCGGATCAGCTGGCGTATTGCTGTTCTTCCTATTCCTGATATGGCGACTTATCATACTTGCAGAACGCCAACCTGATACTTGGGGGCGTGTCTATGGATATAGTGTTGTGTGTATCTTCCTTTTCCACGTCTTTGTCAATGTTGGAATGGTACTTGGTCTCACTCCTGTTATCGGTATTCCTTTACCGTTCTTCAGCTATGGAGGTTCTTCATTATGGGGATTCACCCTCCTCCTGTTTATATTCCTTCGTATGGATGCCGAACGCAACCTCAAAAGCAAATAAATAGGCATAAATTAATCGTAAATCGCCAATTTGAGAATAAATAGTAAATTGTAAATTGTCAAATCGCAAATTATTTGTATCTTTGCACTCGAATTATAAATAGAAACGAAAAAAATAGAAAAATAAGAATGCTTTATGGCACAGGAAGATGTATTCAAGAAAGTAGTATCTCATTGTAAAGAGTATGGATTTGTGTTCCCATCAAGTGATATATATGATGGTTTGGGAGCTGTGTATGATTATGGACAGAATGGTGTTGAGATGAAGAACAACATCAAGCAATATTGGTGGCAATCAATGGTGTTGATGCACGAAAACATTGTAGGTATCGACTCTGCTATTTTCATGCACCCAACTATTTGGAAGGCTTCAGGACACGTCGATGCGTTCAACGACCCCTTAATCGACAATCGCGACTCTAAGAAACGCTATCGTGCCGATGTGCTCATCGAAGAGCAAATTGCCAAGTACGAAGAGAAGATTGAGAAGGAAGTAGCAAAGGCACGCAAACGATTTGGCGATGCATTCGACGAAGCAAAGTATCGAGAAACAAGCCCGAAAGTTGCAGAAGATCAGGCAAAGCGCGACGCTCTGCATGAACGTTATAGCAAGGCCATGAATGCAATGGACCTCGACGAACTCCGTCAGATTATCCTCGACGAACAAATCGTATGCCCTATCAGCGGTACTCGCAACTGGACAGAAGTACGCCAGTTCAACCTCATGTTCAAGACAGAAATGGGTAGCACTGCTGACGGAGCATCAACCATATACTTACGTCCAGAGACTGCTCAGGGTATTTTCGTAAACTACCTGAACGTGCAAAAGACTGGTCGTATGAAGATTCCGTTCGGAATCGCACAGATCGGTAAGGCATTCCGTAATGAGATTGTAGCACGTCAGTTTATCTTCCGTATGCGTGAGTTCGAACAGATGGAGATGCAGTTCTTTATCAAGCCTGGTACAGAACTTGACTGGTTCCAAACTTGGAAGAAAACCCGTATGGCTTGGCATCAGAATCTAGGCTTTGGTGCAGAGAACTACCGCTTCCACGATCATGAAAAGTTGGCTCACTATGCAAATGCAGCAACTGATATCGAATTCAAGATGCCATTTGGATTCAAAGAAGTGGAAGGCATTCACTCACGCACCAACTTCGACCTCTCGCAGCACGAGAAGTTCTCTGGTAAGTCCATCAAGTATTTCGATCCAGAGCTGAATGAGTCGTACACTCCATACGTTATCGAAACATCAATCGGAGTAGACCGTATGTTCCTCTCTGTCATGTGTCACAGCTACCAGGAAGAGCAACTCGAGAACGGCGAAACTCGTGTAGTACTGAAGCTCCCAGCAGCTCTAGCACCAGTAAAGCTTGCTGTGATGCCTCTCACCAAGAAAGATGGTCTGCCCGAGAAGGCACGCGAAATCATCGACGACCTCAAGTTCCACTTCAATTGTCAATACGACGAGAAAGACTCAATCGGAAAACGCTACCGTCGTCAGGATGCTATCGGAACTCCATACTGTGTGACTGTCGACCATCAATCGCTCGAGGACAATACTGTCACCATCCGCTTCCGCGATACAATGGAACAGGAACGTGTCAACATCAGCGAACTGCTTGGCATCATCGAAGACAAGGTGTCAATCACCAGCCTGCTGAAGAAACTGAAATAAAATATCCCCAACTTCGACTCTAAGTTAAGAGTATTGGTAGAAACTTAGACGTAATCAAATGAGAGTAATAATGAACATATCGTCTGCAAAACATGCCGCTCTGGGGGTGTGGAGTATTCTATGCCTTTTACCTTTAGCCCTTTGCCTATTTTCTTGTACAGAGAAAGACGAGGAGGGTGAGTACGATAATTGGAGAGAGAGAAACCAGCAATTCATCGACTCTATCGCACAAGTAGCTGCAACCAACGCAGATGGCACTTGGGCTATCTACAAAGCATACAATATTGGTGATGACAGCACACTCTACATAGGGCAAACCAACTACTTCATCTATGTGAAGAAGCTAGAGAAAGGGACAGGAACCACCTATCCAATGTATGCCGACTCAGTGCGTATCCACTATTCAGGACGCTTGATTCCAACCATGCAACACCCACAGGGTTACTGCTTCGGCAAGAGCTACAGCACCAACGAGCTCAACGAAGACACAGATGTCCCAACCATTTTCTGTGTTAACCGCAACCTTACATGGTTTACAACAGCTCTCATACACATGCACGAAGGCGATCGTTGGATAGTTTACGTACCTTATTATTTAGGACAGGGAGACAAAGATTACACCAACGGTAAGATTCCTGCATATTCATCACTCATAATGGATGTGAAACTTGCCAAGATATATCGTAGTAAAATCGACAAAGACACATCATGGCATTAGCTATAAGGGCGGCTCTATTGAGTCGCCTTTTTTACATACTTTTTTACACGAAATCCGCAAAAAATCCCCATTTCATCGAAAAAATGAACTGATAATTCGCATAAAAAATGACATAAACTGCAATGGGACAAAAGCAAGGAAACTAATCTATCAAAATCAAGAATAATTCACTCATAGTGGGCAAAAGAATCAAGACAAAATCAGGGTCAAATCAAGTTTTTCGAAAAGAGAAAATAATTGCAGCCCTTAAGGAAAAAATTTGCAGCCCCTAGGGGAAACACATTTTGACCCCTAGAGTTTGCACGTGCTGAAAGGAGGATAAAACAAAAAAGAGGAGTAGGAGAAGACCAAAAAACATAGTTGAAATAAAACTATAATTCATAGAATTATCGTCATCGTTAAGAAAAGTGTTTTTCATAGTAACTCATCAAAAAATCACTTGTTAGAGAGAAAAAACTACAGAATTAGCAGAAAAACAAGTGATGATACATAGTGTTTAAGAATTATTTCTTAACTTTGCAAATTAGTTAATCCTTTCAGACAGAAGTTACTGATTAAAAAACAAACATACATTATGGCTTTTACAAGACTTACAGCTGCTGAAGCAGCATCACTCATCAAACATGGAGACAACATCGGTCTCAGTGGTTTCACACCAGCAGGCACAGCAAAGGCTGTGACAGCAGAGTTAGCAAAAATTGCTCATGCAGAACATGAGGCAGGACGGGAATTTCAGGTAGGCATCTTCACTGGTGCAAGCACAGGTCAGTCAACTGACGGCGTTTTGGCTAATGAACATGCGATTCGCTATCGTGCTCCTTACACCACAAATCCCGATTTCCGCAAACATGTGAACGCAGGTGAATTTGCCTACAATGACATCCATCTCGGCATGATGGCACAGGATTTGCGTTATGGCTTCCTAGGTCAGGTTGATTGGGCTATCATTGAGGTTTGTGCCATCGAAGATGACGGTAAGGTGTATCTTACTGCTGCTGGAGGTATTTCGCCAACAATCGCTCGATTGGCAAAGAAGGGTGTGATTCTCGAACTGAACGCCTTCCACTCACCTAAATCAAAAGGTATTCACGACGTGTACGAACCACTCGATCCTCCTTGCCGCAAACCAATCCCAATTGAGAAGGTCACCGACCGCATCGGTACTCCGTATCTGCAAATCGACCCCAAGAAGATTGTGGGTGTCGTAGAGTGTAACCTTCCTGACGAAGCCCGTAGCTTCAAAGGCGAAGATCCTGTGACAGACAAGATTGGTGAGAACGTAGCTCACTTCCTTATGGGTGAAGTGAAGCGTGGAATCATTCCACCAGAGTTCCTCCCATTCCAGAGTGGTGTGGGCACAACAGCAAATGCAATTCTCTATGCACTTGGAAGCAATCCTGAAGTACCACAGATGCAAATCTATACTGAAGTGTTGCAGAACGCTGTTGTCGACCTGATGTTTGAGGAAAAGGTAAAGTGTGCATCAACATGTTCACTCACAGTCACTAATGACAAACTGCTCAGCATCTACGACAATATCGACTTCTTCAAGGATAAGCTGGTGCTTCGCCAGTCGGAAATCTCCAACAATGCAGAGGTAATTCGCCGTCTTGGCCTGATAGCCATTAACACAGCTATCGAGGTTGACCTTTATGGACATGCAAACTCAACACAGATTTGTGGAACAAAGATGATGAATGGTATTGGAGGTTCGGGCGACTTCGAGCGTAATGCCTTCCTCTCCATCTTTACCTGTCCATCTGTTGCAAAAGGCGGCATGATTTCATCAATCGTTCCATTCTGCAGCCACATCGACCATACAGAGCACGATGTAAACGTGATTGTGACAGAACAGGGAGTAGCCGACCTTCGTGGCAAATCACCAATCGAACGTGCTCACGCCATTATTGAGAACTGTGCACATCCTGACTACAAAGAGCTGTTGCGAGATTACTTGAAGATAGCCGAAGTAGGACAGACACACCACAAGTTGAGTGCAGCATTCGCAATGCACGATACCTTCCTGCGTGAGGGCGATATGCATTTGACCAACTGGGCACAATATGTGAAATAAGACCCACTCCCTCACATTTCCAAAGGAGAAGGGAATAACAACAAACGAGTAAGCAATGAAGTTAGTTTCATGGAACGTAAACGGACTTAGAGCTTGTTATCAGAAAGGATTCTGCGATAGTTTTGAACAACTGGACGCCGATTTCTTCTGTCTACAAGAGACGAAGATGCAAGAGGGACAATTGGACCTTGCCTTTCTTGGCTACCAATCATATTGGAATTATGCCGAAAAGAAAGGGTATTCAGGCACAGCTGTCTTCACAAAGCATTCACCACAGAACGTAACGTATGGTATCGGCATAGAAGAGCACGACCATGAGGGACGTGTCATCACCTTAGAGATGCCCGACTTCTATCTGGTAACCGTCTATACCCCTAATTCACAGGACGGACTGAAACGTCTCGACTATCGAATGAGGTGGGAACACGACTTCCAAAACTATCTAAAGAAGCTAGATGAGAAGAAGCCCGTCATCGTCTGTGGCGACATGAATGTGGCCCACAAAGAGATTGACATCAAGAATCCACAATCGAACCACCACAATGCAGGTTTCACAGACGAGGAACGTGAACAATTCACCAACCTCCTCAACAGCGGATTCATCGATACATTCCGACACTTCTATCCCAATCAAGCCAACATCTACTCCTGGTGGTCGTATCGCTTTAAGGCACGCGAGAACAACGCAGGGTGGCGCATTGATTATTTCGTTTGTTCCGACAGGCTGAAAGCACAGCTACAGGACGCAAAGATTCATACCGAAATCTATGGTTCAGATCATTGCCCTGTTGAATTGGATTTGAATATATAATAGTGTGAAGCACATGATAGAGAAGATAGGAGTATTCTGCTCATCATCAGACAAGCTCGACCCAATATACTACAAAGAAGCAGAGCGCCTAGGCCACTGGATTGGTGAATCGGGAAAGACGCTAGTATATGGAGGAGCCAAATGCGGACTGATGGAAGCTGTGGCACAAGGAGTGAGAAAAGCGGGCAGCATCAATATTATCGGTGTTGTGCCAAAAGTGCTTATTGAGCGTGAGCTACTCAGCGATTGTATCGGCATCAGGATACCTACAGAAGGATTGCACGACCGCAAAATGTGGTTAAACAAAGTAAGCGACATACTGATAGCATTACCAGGAAGTGTAGGCACCCTCGACGAAGCATTTACCGTGATTGGAGAGGCCTCAATAGGGTTAAGCACCAAAAAGGTCATATTCTGGAACATCAACGGATTCTGGAATGGCCTGTTTAAAATGCTCGACGACATGAAGGCAACAGGTGTGCAGAACAAACCTCTCGACAGCTATTTGCTCAAAGCAGATACGTTGGAAGAAGTAGTGGAAATCATAAACAAAGAAACAATATGAACAGAAGAATCATAGGAATAGGTGAAACCATCATGGACATCATATTCAAACATGGTCAACCAACTGCAGCCGTTCCAGGAGGATCGGTATTCAACTCAGTCATCTCGCTGGGAAGACTGGGATTGAATGTAACCTTCATCAGTGAAACGGGTAACGACCGAGTGGGTAGGACTATATTAGATTTCCTCAAAGACAATGGGGTCAACAACGAGAATGTATGCGTCTATTTCGATGGACGCACACCTATATCTCTAGCTTGGTTGAACGACAACAACGATGCAGAGTATGAATTCTACAAGGACTATCCCAACGCACGTCTTGATGTCATATGGCCACGAATAGAGAGGAACGACATTGTTATTATGGGTTCCTATTTTGTACTCAACCCCGTATTGCGAAGCAAAGTATTAGAGTTCCTCAACTATGCAAAGGAGCGAGAAGCCATTATCTACTACGACTTCAATTTCCGCGACAATCACAAAGGTGAAGCTATGAAACTCTATCCAGACATCTTAGAGAACCTTGAGTTTGCAGACATCGTACGCGGTTCGACAGAGGATATCGCCAACATGTTCGGTGACAATGATCCCGACCGTGTTTATCAGAAAGAAATAGACTTCTACTGCAAAAACATGATCTGTACAGATGGAAGCAAGAAAGTACGACTCATTTCTCCGCAAATTACTAAAGACTACAATGTGAAAGCCATCAAAACAGTCAGCACCATTGGAGCAGGAGATAACTTCAACGCAGGTATTGTGTATGGGCTTATCACAGAAAAGATTACAAAAGAAAACGTGAACAACATGACAGAAGAGCAGTGGGACAGAATAATTAAATGCTCCATCGACTTTTCATCACATGTATGCCAAAGCCTCAACAACTCCATCTCGAAAGAGTATGCTGAAAACTACATAGGAAAGAAACAACAGCCAAGATTATTCGACTAAAACACTGTACGATGCGAGTATTTCAGAATGTATCAGACATAGGCAATCTCCAACAAGCACTAAAGGAAGCAATGGAGATTAAGGAAGACCGCTATAAGTTTTCCGACTTAGGCAGGAATAAAACCTGTCTACTCATCTTTTTCAATAACAGTCTACGCACACGCCTCAGCACCCAGAAGGCAGCAATGAATCTGGGTATGAACGTCATCGTGCTCGATGTGAATCAAGGAGCCTGGAAGCTAGAAACAGAACGCGGAGTAGTGATGGATGGCGATAAAAGCGAACATCTACTTGAGGCAATCCCAGTCATGGGGTGCTACTGCGACATCATAGGTGTGCGCAGTTTCGCAACCTTCCAAAATCGTCAAGATGATTATGAGGAGAAAATACTGAATCAGTTTATCCGCTACAGCGGAAAACCTGTGTTCTTCATGGAAAGCGCAACTGTACATCCTCTCCAAAGCTTTGCCGACCTCATCACAATCGAAGAATACAAACAAACTACTCGTCCTAAGGTAGTCATGACTTGGGCACCACACCCAAAGGCACTCCCACAAGCAGTTCCAAACTCGTTTGCCCAATGGATGAACGCTGCTGATGTTGACTTTGTCATCACTCATCCAGAAGGATACGAGCTAGATCCAATGTTTGTGGGCGATGCAAAGGTCGAATATGATCAAATGAAAGCTTTCGAGGGAGCTGACTTCATATATGCCAAGAACTGGAGTTGTCCGGGTGTAACTCGTCCAGAAGACTACGGCAAAGTGATTTGCAAAGATATGTCATGGATGGTAGACGATCGCCACATGGCCGTCACTAACAACGCATTTTTTATGCATTGCCTGCCTGTTCGACGAAACATGATTGTTTCAGACTCTGTGATAGAATCACCTAACAGCATTGTTATCCCAGAGGCTGCCAACAGAGAAATTTCTGCACAATTAGTGCTCAAGCGAATGCTTGCAAGCCTATGATTTTAGGTTACCTTTCCACCATCTGCGAATGGAGACAATGGATTAAAGCCGGTATGCCTGCTAGAGATGAATCTACCCCATTCAACAAGCATACCGACTATAACAGATGTCGGATAGATTCACCTAACGGCCCACTTACCCTTACGATTCCTGTTCAGAAATACGAAGGGAAGAGTTGTAAAATAGGAGATGTTATGATAAGTGAACATGGAGATTGGCGCCACAAACATTGGCATGCCCTCTCTTCTACATACTTCAACAGCCCTTATTTCGAGTATTATCAAGACGACTTCCATCCCATCTATTTCGGCGACCAACAACGACTCGTTGACTTTAACATCCAACTCAACAGCCTCATTATTGAGTTATTAGGGCTATCAAATCTACAATCTCCCATTTTATCAACTCAATGGGGAAAAAAAACAACTCACCGCAGTAACACATTAGAAACCAACTACTACCAAGTATTTGCTCACAAACATGGCTTCATTCCCAACCTCAGCATCATTGATCTCTTATTCAATATGGGACCAGAAGCAATCCTTACTCTCTAAAGAGAAAAAAATGGAGCATTATTTGGTAAATAAAATAAAAAGGTGTAACTTTGCATAATTAATGACTTCTGTTAAGAACAACAAAAACAAACAGGAACATGAAAATATTAGTGTTAAACGGACCAAATATCAATTTGATTGGCAAACGCGAACCCGGTATATATGGCTCGAAAAGTATAGATGAGTATTTCAAAGAGTTGGTGGAACGATTTCCACAGATAGAACTTGTTTATTATCAGTCAAATGTTGAAGGTGAACTCATTAACAAGATTCACGAGGTCGGCTTTAGCTACGATGGAATTGTATTCAATGCTGGGGCATATACCCACACCAGCATAGCTCTGCAAGATGCTATAAGAGCAGTAAAATGTCCTGTGATAGAGGTGCATATATCCAATGTGATGCAACGTGAGGATTTCCGTCATGTGTCAATGATAGGTCCAGCATGTAAGGGTACTATCATGGGATTCGGATTGGATTCGTATCGATTGGCTATTGAAGCGTTTCTTGGATAAGAAGAAAGAAGTGAGAAATCAGTTTCAGAATGGAAATTGAAGAATATATAGAGCAACATATCGACCCAGAAGGCGATTATCTACATCGTTTGTATCGCGCCACCCAAACTCAGTTACTATATGGCAGAATGGCAAGTGGACATGTGCAAGGTCGACTGCTGAAAATGCTAGTTGAGATGATCCGTCCAAAACAAGTACTGGAGATTGGCACTTACAGCGGCTATTCTGCTTTATGTATGGCTGAGGGATTGACGGAAGGAAGTATGGTTCATACGATTGAAATCTTCGATGAATTGGAGGATTTTACCCGTCCTTGGATAGAAAATTCGCCATGGGCTGATAAAATAAAATTCTACATTGGCGATGCAATGGAGATTGTACCCCAATTGAACATCAAGTTTGATTTGGCATTCATCGATGGAAACAAACGGATGTATTCTGGGTTTTACAACATGGTAATGCTCCACATGAATACAGGCGGATTCATCATTGCAGACAACACCTTATGGGACGGGCATGTATTGGAAGAGAAACCAGTAAACGATGCACAGACACAAGGGGTTATGGATTTTAATGATCTTGTTGCTAAAGATGCAAGAGTGGAAAAGGTAATATTGCCTATCAGAGATGGATTAACAATCATTAGATGTAAACAATAATAACTGACATAAAAAGTGGAAAGTACTAGACAAAATAAGATCGCTCGCCTTATTCAAAAAGACTTGAGCAACATCTTTCAGGCACAAACCAGAAAAACACGAGGTGTGCTGGTTTCAGTAAGTGTAGTGAGAGTAAGCCCCGACCTTAGTGTTGCAAAGGCATACCTCAGCATATACCCCTCTACTCGTGCACAAGAAATATTGGACAACATCAATGCCCAATCTGGCCAAATACGCTATGAATTGGGTAGTTTAGAGCGCCATCAATTAAGAATCATCCCTGAGCTGAAATTCTTCATTGACGATTCTCTTGACTACATAGAAAATATCGATAACCTCCTTAAAAAGGGTTGAAAGTAACAAAAGTATAATAATAAATAACTCGTTGTGTTCTCTTTCTACATTGCCAAACGATACCTGCTGACAAAGAAGTCACATCATGCCATCAATATCATTAGTGGCATATCTGTGTGTGGTGTAGCTTTTGCAACAGCAGCATTGGTGTGCATTCTTTCGGTTTTCAATGGTTTTCAGGATATGGTAGCAAATCTATTTACAGCTTTTGATCCAGAATTGAAAATCGTTGCAACAGAAGGAAAATTCATGAGGGCCAATAGCAAAGAACTTGAAAAGTTGAAACAACACAAGGAGATCACTGTTTGCTCTGAAGTGTTGGAAGATCAAGCCCTCCTAACAACACACAATCGTCAGGTAATGGCTACCATCAAAGGTGTGGACGACAACTTTGAGAAATTAATCAACTTCGATCGCATCAAATTCGGAGATGGTGTATATGAACTTCATGCAGATGTCATAGAATATGGAATATTAGGAATCAATTTATTAAGCACACTTGGTGTCGATGTAGGATTTCCATCTCCGATTCAGGTATATGCTCCCGTAGGTGATGAACATATTGACATGAACGATCCAAGTGACAGTTTCAACCAAGACGAGTTATATTCTCCTCAGGTTGCATTCAGTGTGGGCCAACAAAAATACGACTCTAAATATGTGCTAACCTCACTTCGATTTGCACGTAACCTGTTCAACAAAGAGGGAATGATATCAGCATTGGAACTAAAACTTAAAACTGGAACAGACATAGATAAGATCAAAAAGACAATAGCAAAAGAACTTGGTGATAGCTATGTTGTAATGGACAGATACGAACAACAAGAAGATACTTTTAAAATCATGAAAATAGAAAAACTCATCTCTTATATTTTCCTCACGTTCATCTTGATGATTGCCTGTTTTAACATCATTGGGTCAATATCTATGTTGATTATCGACAAGAAGAACGATGCAATGACCCTAAGAAACCTTGGTGCCACAGAACACCAAATTGCCAATATCTTCATGATTGAAGGCAGAATGATTTCATTGCTGGGAGCCATTATAGGCATCGCTTTTGGCATAGCACTCTGTCTGATACAACAACATTACGGCATCATCAAGTTTGGTCAGTCTGCAGGTAGTTATATTATCGACTCATACCCTGTAAGCGTGCATGTTCAAGACATTATCATCGTATTCTTCACGGTACTGATTGTTGGACTGATTTCCGTATGGTACCCTGTACGGCAACTCAGCAAGAAATACACATCTGTAATGACATTATTACTAATCTGTACGATGATGTCATGTGGCACAAATGATCATCAGTTCAAGATAGAAGGGAAATTCGAAGATATGCCTTCAGGGGAACTATACATCTATAATCAAAGCAGAGCAGATGCAAAATTCGACACCATTTACATCAACAATGGAGAGTTCGCATATGTAGGCAACTCAGAAGAATTAACCCCCTACACCATCATCTTTGCTAACGCATTGGAGCAAGTGGTTTTCGTTAAAAATGGAGAGATAATTCATTATCGAGCATCAGCTAACGACCTAAAAAACTATCAAGTAGATGGGAACGAAGAAAATGAATTGATGAATCAATTTCGCGAACAGACAAGTGGGATGAATATAGTTCAACAACGCGAAATTGCTCAAACATTCATTGATGAACATCCTACATCAGCAGTTGCTATCTACCTGTTTTATCGCCTATTTGTTCAAGAACAAACAACCCCAATTTCTCAAATTAAGAAAAACCTACAAACCCTTAAGAAAGCTCAACCACAAAATAGATTTGTGCTCAAAATGGGAAACAGCATCAAACAGATGGAGAATGGCCAAATCGGCAAAGTTATTCCCAATATTGAGATGACTGCAAAATCAAAGCACACCATCAATATAGGCAAGACAAATGCAGACTATACTGTTTTGGTATTTTGGGCCACATGGATGTCTAATCAATATGACTTTATTGACGAGTTCGCTGTACTGACAGAAGATTATTCCGACAATAAAAACCTTCAAATCATTGCTATTTCTTTAGATGCAGAAATCTATAAATGGGAGGATTGTATCAAGAACGACACTACTTATTGTGAACATCTCTGCGATGGTAAGGCTTGGGAATCTGAAACTGTTAAGAAACTGGGGATCACAACAATTCCAACATACATTGTTGCAGACAAGAAACATAAAATCATAGGCAGGGGTAACTCCTTGAAAGACTTGAACAATGAATTACAAAAGCTGATTGAATAGATGAGAAAGCTAAATGTACTGGAAATGAACCGAATCAGCATTGACGAGTTCAAAAGAAGCAAGAAAAATCCTTTGGTTGTTGTACTTGACAATGTCCGCAGCATGTACAATGTAGGCAGTGTGTTCCGCACTGCTGATGCTTTCCGCATCGAGTCGATCTACCTTTGTGGAATTACATCATGCCCACCTCATCCTGAAATTCACAAAACAGCTTTAGGTGCAGAAGAGGCAGTAGAATGGGAATATTTCAAGAGTGCTGTCGAGGCTGTAAAAAAACTACAACAGCAAGGCTATGATGTTTTAGCAATAGAACAAGTTGAAGGTTCAACATTATTACAAGACTTTACTCCTGCAGAAAACAAAAAATACGCAGTTGTGTTGGGAAACGAAGTGAAAGGCGTAGCTCAAGAAGTAGTAGATTGCTGTAATGGATGTCTGGAAATACCTCAATTTGGCACAAAACACTCATTGAACGTGAGTACTACAGCAGGGATTGTGATGTGGGAACTGACGAGATACAAACTCGCCCCTTTCGAATAATTAGGAAAAACAACCAAAAAGAAGATATAATAATGGCAAAGGAAGAGATTACACCAATGATGAAGCAGTTCTACGACTTCAAGGCAAAGTACCCTGATGCTTTGCTGTTGTTTCGTTGTGGAGACTTCTATGAAACCTATGCTGAAGACGCTTCAATAGCAGCTGATATCCTCGGTATTACACTCACCAAACGAGGAACTGGAGGCAGCGAACGCTCCACAAATACTGCGATGGCAGGCTTCCCTTACCATGCACTCGATGCTTATCTTCCTAAACTGATTCGTGCAGGAAAACGAGTAGCTATATGTGACCAATTGGAAGACCCTAAACTAACTAAGAAATTGGTAAAACGAGGTGTGACAGAAATCGTCACCCCTGGGGTCTCTTTGAACGACAACATACTGAATAACAAAGAAAACAATTTCCTAGCATCTATACATTTTGGAAAGTCAAATTGCGGTATAGCACTTTTGGACATATCAACTGGTGAGTTTTTAGTTGCAGAAGGGGTTGCGGACTATATTGACAAACTGATGACAAACTTCGCACCCAAGGAGGTATTATGCGAGGAAAGCAAACGAAATATGTTTGAAGGCGCATTTGGCACCAAGCTAAACAAATATTTACTTGCCGACTGGGTATATGCCGAAGATACTGCAACCAAGAAAGTTTTACATCATTTCGGTGTAAAAAACATGAAGGGATTCGGAATAGCTCATCTCAAAAATGGTATTGTTGCAGCTGGTACTATTCTTTATTATTTGGAGCAAACACAGCATACAAACATCGGGCATATTCGTACCATCTCACAAATTGATGAAGGCCAATATGTGCGTTTAGATAAATTTACTATACGGAGTCTAGAATTAATGGACGCCATTAACGAAGGTGGCGTTTCATTATTAAATATCATTGACCGCACAATTAGTCCAATGGGAGGACGTTTGTTACATCGATGGATTCTGTTTCCTTTAAAAGACATTCAACTCATCAAGGAACGTCAGCAAGTTGTAGAGTACTTTTTCCGACATACAGACTTCCGCGACACAATTGACGAACAACTTCATAATATTGGTGATATAGAACGAATTGGGGGAAAAATTGCTGTAGGACGCATCTCTCCACGTGACTTTTTACAACTGAAAACGGCTCTACAAGCTATTGGGCCCATCAAAGAGCTCTGTTTGTCTGCAGACAATGACAGTATTCGACAGATAGGACTGGCTCTTGATGCATGTGAAGTACTTCGTCAACGGATAGAAAAAGAAATACGAATCGATGCCCCATTTTTAATCAATAAAGGTGGAGTTATTGCTGATGGTGTCAATGCAGAACTAGATGAGCTTCGATCAATTGCGTATTCTGGCAAAGACTACTTGTTACAGATTCAGCAACGTGAAATAGAACGTACAGGTATCCAGAGTTTAAAAATCGGCTTCAATAACGTGTTTGGCTATTACATGGAAGTACGTAACACGTTCAAAGATCATGTCCCTCCTGAGTGGATTCGTAAACAAACATTGGTTTCTGCAGAAAGATACATTACCCAAGAACTAAAAGAATACGAGGAAAAGATTCTCGGAGCAGAAGAAAAGATACTAGCTCTAGAGACACGATTATTTACGCAACTGGTTACAGATGCTGCAGATTTCATTGCATCTTTGCAAAGGGATGCATCGGAGATTGCACGAATTGATTGTCTACTATCATTTGCTATCAGTGCAAAAGAAAATAAATATGTTTGCCCTGTTGTAGATGATAGCCTAATTATTGATATTAAACAAGGACGTCACCCTGTGATTGAGCAACAAATGCCTATAGGTGAACCATACATTGCAAATGACTTGTACCTTGATTCTGAACATCAGCAAATCATCATTATCACAGGTCCCAATATGGCAGGTAAGTCTGCTTTGCTTCGCCAAACTGCCCTCATTACTATCATGGCTCAGATGGGTAGTTTCGTCCCTGCTGACAGTGCAAGAATTGGTATTTGTGATAAGATATTCACGCGTGTAGGAGCAAGCGATAACATCTCTTTAGGCGAGAGTACTTTCATGGTGGAGATGACAGAAGCAAGTAGTATTCTAAACAACCTATCACCTCATTCTCTTGTACTGTTTGACGAATTGGGAAGAGGAACTAGTACTTATGATGGCATTTCGATAGCATGGGCAATTGTGGAATATATTCATGAGAACCCCCGCAGCCATGCCCGCACTCTTTTTGCCACCCATTATCATGAGTTGAATGAAATGGAGCGTCTATTTACTCGTGTAAAAAACTATAATGTTTCAGTACGCGAGGCAGACGGAAGAGTTATCTTCCTTCGTAAACTTGTAAAAGGAGGCAGTGAACACTCATTTGGTATTCATGTTGCAAAAATAGCAGGTATGATTCCAAGTGTTGTACGAAGGGCAGAAGAGGTCCTGAAAGAATTAGAAAGAAACAACTCTGGAGATGGAATATCACGTCCCCATACAGAAACTATTACTGGTGGCAGTGCACACCAATTGTCTTTCTTCCAACTCGATGACCCTGTTCTTTGTCAAGTACGCGATGAGTTGTTGAATATCGATGTCAATAGCCTGACACCACTTGAAGCACTCAACAAACTAAATGATATCAAAAAAATCATAAAAGGAAAGTGAAACGTAATGATTTTGAAATAATGGCTCCTGTAGGTAGTAGAGAAAATCTTGCTGCCGCCATTCATGCAGGCGCTGATAGTGTATATTTCGGCATTGGGAAGCTGAACATGCGCTCTCATTCTGCCAATCCATTCACAATAGACGATTTAAGAGAAATAGCAGAAATCTGTCATCAGCATGGATTGAAGAGTTATCTCACCGTCAACACTATTATCTATGGCGATGATATTGATACAATGCACGAAATTGTTGATGCAGCTGTTAAAGCAAAGATATCAGCTGTTATTGCAAGTGATGTGGCTGTCATGTTGTATTGCCGACAAGTAGGTATGGAGGTACACTTAAGCACCCAACTCAACATTTCTAATATAGAAGCATTACGATTCTATGCCCAATTTGCAGATGTGGTAGTATTGGCACGTGAACTCAACATGTGGCAGGTTAAAGATATTTACGACCAAATCCAAAGTCAACATATAACAGGTCCTTCTGGAGAATTGATTCGTATCGAGATGTTTTGTCATGGGGCTCTTTGTATGGCAATCAGTGGAAAATGCTACCTCAGTTTGCAAAATGCAGGACGTAGTGCTAATCGTGGTGAATGTGTACAAATCTGTCGTCGTGGTTATGAGGTGCGAGATATAGAAACAGGAACTCTGCTCCAAATTGATAATAAATACATCATGTCACCTAAAGATCTTAAGACAATACGCTTTATGGATATCATGATGAATGCTGGTGTACGAGTATTCAAAATTGAAGGACGAGCACGTGGTCCAGAATATGTACAGACAGTTGTAAGTGCTTATAATGAAGCTATTAACAGTGTCATCAACGGAACGTTTACAGAAGAGAAAAAAGACCAATGGGACGAATCGCTTTCTACTGTATTCAATCGAGGTTTTTGGGATGGATACTACCAAGGACAACTTCTTGGAGAATGGTGTGAAGTCTATGGCAGCAAAGCAACAGAACAGAAAATATATGTTGGCAAATGCATTAAGTACTTCTCAAATATCGGTGTAGCAGAATTCTTGATTGAGAATGAAGATTTACATGTGGGTGAAAAGATATTGATTACAGGTGTTACAACAGGCGCATTAATACAAACAGTGGACGAAATCAGATTTGACCTCGTCCCTGTTCGAACTGCAACTCGTGGGCAGCATATAAGCATCAAAGTGAATGAAAAAGTGCGCCCCAATGACAAGCTCTATCTTCTTATCAAACGCAGCCTATCCTAAATTATTTCACAATTAGGAACTTAGTAGCAACTCCCTTATCTCCTTCAGAATCTGTTGCTAAAACATAATACACACCAGAAGCTGCTTGTTTTCCCTCGTTTGTGAGTCTATCCCAGGTAAACTCACCTCCAACTGACGTCCCTTCTTTCACCAATCGTCCTGCTGCATTGACAATCTTAACAACTGAATTCTGCATCAGTCCTGTGATGATGATTTTACCCGTATAATCTGGTCTTACAGGATTAGGATATGCTTTCACAATATCCTTATCAAATGATTCCTCTGGGTCAACAGCATTGCTCATATACGAAACCAAACCATTCTCTGTTGCAATAAACACCTCTCCAGAACTACCATCAATGGCAATAGAGAAGATGTCATTTGAAATCAATGGGCTGTTATCGACAGTAAAATGTTCCAAAATCTCTGTTCCATCAGCACTGACCAAATATAAACCGTTACCTGCTGTACCCATCCACTTCCTATTGCCTCCATCAATGGCAATACATCTCACCTCTACCTCTCCCAATAGATAGTCAGCATAATTGGTTCCATCGTTGCGTGGCACTTTGCATTGGGTGAAATAGAAATCTTGGTTAAAGATGGTAGAAGGCTCATAGGTGACAAAAGGTCCTAAGTCTGTTCCTATCCAAATAGCGCCATTAAGATCCTCAACGATGCAATGTAGATTATCTATATGATATGACTGACCATCCTGATTATTGAAAATATAGATGAATCGGCTTCTGTCGTCAGAACGTTGGTTGATAGTTCCATTGGTGTCAAGCACAAAGAGTCCACCATTATTTACAGAACTTGAAAAATGGCTGTTGGCCCATATCCAACCTCTCTGACTGTCAAACATCAAATCACCCATGATAGAATGGTTTGCAATCTCCGGACAATAATATCCAAACCATTCTCCGTTTGGTTTCATCACTTTGATGATGGTATCAACCTGACTATTCAACATCCAAAGATTCTTTTGGCTATCATAGTTAAATCCGCTTATCCATACATAATAGTTCGCATGTGAACTTGTAGGAATAATTGATGTAAGCCCAGCATTCTTATGAGTGTATTGCTTTTCAAACTTATAATTGCGATATTCTATCAATCCTGCTTTAGCACCTACAAAATGATGGTTAGGATCATCTGGATCTTGGATGATATCGTGGTAATTTCGATAATAAAAATCTCCACCCACACCTTCATAAGCACTATTCTCATCAAAAGTTGTCCAAACACCATTTTCAAACTGAGTAGCAAAGGCTATACGACTACTGCTTGAAAACTCAAAGAATCCTCCCACAGAAAGCAAGCGATTATTGACTAATCTCAGCTTGTAGAAGTAGTTATAAAATGGACTGTTAGGAATAATGGATGAAACTGTTTGCTTGAAGAGGTTACCATCGAAAGACGACTGCAACAGCCCATTGGTATTACAAGCCATCCAGAACTTATTACCGACATATTCTGCATGTACTGTCTTCAAGTCGTTGTCTATTGTCTTATAGTTGCCATCCTTATCAAAGATAAGTGTATGTTTATCACCGAAGTAAAACAGTTTATCATCTGCTATACAGTAATCCTTGATAATATCATCTGTTGTGTACTTAAAACCAAAATTGTTCTTGTTTGTAACAACTCTCAATTGGGGTGACGTTCCCATCGTGCAGACATAATATGTGTCATTGAACACCATTATTTTTGAGAAGTTGTAATCTGATATCTTTTTCCAGTTACTCGCATCCAGCAAATTTGTGGACAATTCCCCCTTAAAAACACCATTAGGTGTCACAGCCATGATAGCATCATCATGTACAACCACATCATTCACCCTTACACCAAAATCATAATAGTGCGTGAAGACTTTACGCTTGGTATCCAACACAACGATTCCTGAATTGGTTGACACATAGACAAATTCATTGTTAACATACATGCCATTCATGGTCTTATCAGGAAGAGGTTTAGCTTTCAGTTCCGGCATGTTATATGCATTTCCCTTTGAATCCAACAAGTCTATGTTGCCATTCCTGTACAGCAAAACAATGAGTTTGGTGGCATCACAACGCACCATATCAAAAATATGGTTGTCACTTAGCGAATTCGTCTTGTCATAGGTCTCTATGCTGGTATCCTCTGGATCATAGCTATACAGACCATTGTCACTCAATACAAATACTTTGTTATTAAGAACAGCAACCTTACTTGCATGATGGTATGCTGCATAGATGGTCCAATCGCCATATGCTGCCTTGGCAATGGTTGGAAATACAAACAAAATGACACTCAGCAGACTTGAGAATGCTAAAAGCTTTGATGTTCTCACCATATCATTTACTTTTTACGATTTACAAATTTTCTTTTCTTTTCCTGTTCACTCTGCACCAAGAAGTCACACAACAGGCTGACAGCTCTGGCACGATGGCTGATTGTGTTTTTGATGTCGCTACCCAACTGAGCAAATGTCTGATCATAACCTTCTGGCATGAACACAGGATCATAGCCAAAACCTTCCTCACCACATTTCTCCTTGGCTATCGTCCCTTTGACTATTCCCTCAAAGGAATAATTCTGTCCCTTATAGATTAAGGCAATAGAAGTGCGGAACTGAGCACTGCGATCTTCTTTATCCTCAAGGTTCTCCAACAATTTCTTGATGTTAGCCTCATCATCATGACCTGCACCTCCCGCATATCTTGCTGTAAGCACACCAGGTTCTCCACCCAGAGCAGCACATTCAAGCCCAGTATCATCTGCAAAGCAATCAAAACCATAGTATTTTTTCACATACTGGGCTTTTTGCAATGCATTTCCCTCTAAGGTATCAGAGGTTTCTGGCAAGTCAACCTTGCAGTTGATATCTTCAAGGCTTCGGATTTCAAACTTATTGCCGATGATGGTTCTTACCTCCTCCAGCTTATGGGCATTATTGGTTGCAAAGACAAGTATTGGCTTCTGATTTTTCAGTTTGGTTTTCATAATGCTGAATCCTTCACCATATACACTTGCCACATTAGCTACAGACACAAAGGCATAAGGGTCAACAATCTTGATGGCTCTCATGATGATGGGTGAGTATCTGCGGCTACAAATACATATCAGTACCTTGCGTTCTGAGTGGGTGTACCATCCGTTTCCGTCCAATACAGTCACTCCAAATCCAGCATTTGAGATGGCATCAGCTATCTTGGCATAGTTGCGTGAAAATATCTTGAACTCTACAGCTTGTTTGGTTCTATTAAGAGCATAGTCAAGTGTCACTCCTGCTATGATGAAGGTGGTGAATCCAAAGACGATCATCTGCCAAGCTTCGTCTGGGCCATATTTGTGCTCATAGACAAAATAACTGGACGAGATGATGATGCAGTCACACAACATAATACCCTGTCCGAAGGAGATGTCTTTGTATTTATTGACGATTGCTGCTATGATATCAGTACCTCCTGTACTGCCATTATGTGAGAAGCATATCGACAGTCCTATACCTTCAAGCACAGCTCCAAGCACCACTGCCATGAAGGTCTGGTCCTTTACCAATCGTGGGAGGGCACCTGTCACAGGGTCTTCCACCAATCGTTGTATTGCCCACATGTAGAAGGTGAGGAACAACACACCGTAGATGGTTTTCACACAGAACTTCCACCCCAATATCTTCACTGCAGCAATGAGCAGAAACGCATTGATAGTCAGATATGACACCTGTACCTCAATGGTACCTGTGGCATAGAATATCAGTGATGAAATACCCGTCACACCTCCTGACGTGATCTGGTAAGGTACCATAAACAACGTGACACCTGTACCATAGATAATCAATCCGATGGAAATGTAGACATACACCGATATCTCTTCCCAGATTATTTGTGCCTTATTTCTCATTTATGCTGGTTTCAATACTATGTTGATCATCTTGTTAGGTACCACAATGACCTTCACCACACTAAAGCCTTCAAGCCACTTCTGCGACTGAGGTTCTGCGAGTGCTGCATCAATGATGGTTTGCTGATCTGTACCCACAGGGAATTCCATTGGGAAACGAGCCTTACCATTGAAGGCAACCATCATTTTCGCCTTGTCTTCCTTTAGGTATTCTTCATTGAATGCTGGCCAAGGAGCATCACACACAGTGGTTGTATGTCCTAACATTTCCCACAATTCTTCTGCAAGATGTGGACAGAATGGGGCAATCAGCACCACCAATGTCTCTTTGACAGCCTTACTTTCACTCTTTATCTTGGTCAGTTCGTTCAGGCAAATCATGAATGCAGCAATGCTGGTGTTGTACGAGAATTGCTCAATATCACCTGTCACCTTCTTGATAAGGGTATGCAGTGCCTTCAGTTCCTGAGCTGTTGGTTCTGTTTCCTTGGTTTCTGCTGTCATGTAGTTCCAGAATTTCCTCAGGAAACGATGACAGCCATCTATGCCGTTAGTGTCCCAAGGCTTACTCTGTTCTACAGGACCAAGGAACATCTCATACAGACGCAAGGTATCTGCACCAAACTTCTCAACAATCATGTCTGGGTTCACCACATTGAACATAGATTTTGACATCTTCTCCACTGCCCATCCACAGATATATTTACCTTCATCATTGAGGATGAACTCTGCATCGTTGTATTCTGGACGCCATGCTTTGAAAGCCTCAACATCCAGCACATCAGCTGATACGATGTTGACATCCACATGGATTGGAGTCACATCATAGCCGTCTTTCTTGTCCAGACTGACAAAGGTATTTGTATCCTTGATGCGATAGACAAAGTTGCTTCTGCCTTGAATCATACCTTGGTTGATCAGTTTCTGGAATGGCTCCTCCTTCACACTGATGCCTAAGTCAAACAAGAACTTGTTCCAGAATCGGCTATAGATCAGGTGACCTGTTGCATGTTCACTACCACCCACATACAAATCTACATTCTGCCAATACTCAGCAGCTTGCTTTGACAGGAGAGCCTTATCGTTGTGAGGATCCATATAGCGGAGGTAGTAGGCTGAAGAGCCGGCAAATCCTGGCATTGTATAGAGTTCAATTGGGAAGATGCTTTGGTTGTCGATGGCAGAACAATCAACCACCTTGTTGTTTGCCTCATCCCAAGCCCAAGTGGTAGCATTGCCCAATGGAGGTTCACCTGTCTCTGTAGGCAGGAACTTATCCACCTCAGGCAATTGTATAGGCAGACAATCCTCTGGTATCATCTGAGGAATGCCGTTCTTGTAGTACACAGGGAATGGTTCACCCCAATATCTCTGACGGCTGAAGATGGCATCTCTCAAACGATAGTTCACCTTCACACGCCCCAACTTCTCCTCTTCCACAAACTTCTTGGTAGCTGCAATAGCTTCCTTCACTGTCAGTCCGTTCAGACTGAAGTTCTTATAGGCAGTCTTGCCAGCCATAGGTGAGTTCATCACAATACCTTCCTTGGCATCATAACTCTCCTCACTGATGTCTGCACCCTCAATCAGTGGGATGATCGGCAGATTGAAATGCTTGGCAAAAGCATAGTCACGACTATCATGAGCAGGTACAGCCATGATGGCACCTGTTCCATAACCAGCCAACACATATTCTGCCACATAGATTGGACACTTGTCGCCTGTGATAGGGTTGATGCCGTATGCACCAGAGAACACACCTGTGACTGTATGGTCAATCATACGTTCACGTTCTGTCCTGCCCTTCACATACTTGATATAGTCATCTACAGCCTTGCGCTGATCTGCTGTGGTCACTTGGTCAACCAACTCACTCTCAGGGGCCAATACAAAGAAGGTCACACCAAACATGGTATCTGCACGAGTGGTGAAGATAGTAAATTCTACATCGCTGTCTGCTACCTTTATCTTCACTTCTGCACCCTCACTTCTGCCTATCCAGTTCCTCTGGGTTTCCTTGATGGACTCACTCCATTCTATGGTATCAAGACCATCCAACAGACGCTGAGCATAAGCTGATACACGCAGACACCACTGACGCATCTTCTTCTGCTCTACAGGGAATCCACCTCTCACACTCACACCATCAACCACTTCATCATTTGCCAACACAGTACCCAACTTAGGGCACCAGTTCACATTTGTCTCTGCAAGGAATGCAATCCTGTAGTTCATCAGGGTATCACTCTTCTGCTTCTCATCCATTGCCTTCCACTCCTCAGCCGTGAAGGTCAGTTCCTCACTCTGAGCCACATCAATGCCCTCTGTTCCCTTCTCCTCAAAATGCTTGATGAGTGTGTCTATGGGTTGAGCCGATTGACATTTATTGCAGTAGAAGCTATTAAACATCTTCTGGAAAGCCCATTGAGTCCAGTGGTAGTAACCTGGGTCACAAGTACGTACCTCACGATCCCAGTCAAAGCAGAAACCTATCTTGTCCAGCTGCTCACGATAGCGGTTGATGTTCTGGAAAGTAGTCACCTCTGGGTGCTGACCTGTCTGTATGGCATATTGCTCAGCAGGCAGTCCATAGGCATCATAGCCCATAGGGTTCAGTACATTGAATCCCTGCAGACGCTTGAAGCGGGCATAGATGTCACTTGCTATATATCCTAATGGGTGCCCAACATGTAGTCCGGCTCCACTTGGGTAGGGGAACATGTTCAGCACATAAAATTTCTTCTTACTACTATCCTCAGCAACCTGATAGGTCTTTTGTTCCACCCATCGTTGCTGCCACTTCTTCTCAATGTCTACGAAGTTATATTCCATCATTTCTTTTTGTTTTGAACTATTTTGAGGTGCAAAGTTAGCAAATAATTGATAACTGACAAAATTGCAACCAAAGCGAATGTAAAAAAATACATTTTTTTATCGGTGTGCCATCCTATTTTGAGGGTTAGCAATCATTATTTTCATTTTCATCACTTGTATTCACGGACAAAGTATCCTGGACGTTTCTTGGTTTCATTGAATATATGACTCATGTATTCACCTATGATGCCAAGCGAAATGAGTTGGATGCCTCCAAGGAACAAGATGGTTGTCATCAATGTTGGGAAACCTTGAACAGGCTCACCTACAAAGATGGTTTTGAAGACAATATAGATGAGGTAGAGGAAGGCGAAGAAGGAGATGACAAAACCCATCACAGAAGCAAATCGTAAAGGGGCTGTGGTGAAGGATGTGATGCCAGTAAGTGCCAGATTGAACAAAGAGCCGAAATGCCATTTGGTCTTTCCATGGGTACGTTGTTTCTGTCGATAGTTGATTCCCTTCTTCCTGAATCCTATCCAGCTGTACATTCCCTTGGTGTTTCTGTCTGTTTCTTTCATCTGCCGCAAGGCTTCCACACACTTTCTGTCCAGCAGACGGAAATCACCTGTATTCATCTGTATAGGGATATCTGTAGAGTGCTGCAGCAACTGATAGTAGAGATGTGAGGTGGTTTGTTTCATCCACGATTCATGTGACTCCTGACGTTGTGCATACACATCATCAAAACCCTCTTCCCAGTATTTCAGCATCTCTGGGATAGACTCAATGGGGTGTTGCATGTCTGCATCCATGATGATGACAGCATCGCTTTGAGCATAATCCAGACCTGCCATAATGGCTATTTCCTTTCCATAATGCCTTGAGAGGTCCAGATAGTGATAGCGACTGTCCTCTGCATTGAGCTGCTGCATCCGTTGCAAGGTGTCATCACTGCTGCCGTCATTCACCATCAGAAACTGCCACTCATAACTGTTGTTAGTCTGAGCCACTTCTGTCATGCACTCCTTGAGTTCTGCAAACGATTCTGCCTCATTATAGGCAGGAAGCAATATGGTAACTGTCTTCATCTTACTACCTCAATATTTGTTTTGTTTACTATCCATACACAGTCATAGCCCTGTTTCAGTGCATCCTGGGCAATGCTGCCAAGTTGGGCTTCATTGGTATCGTGTGCCACCAGACTATCCTTTATCTCTTCTGGCCATTCATAGTTGGTAGCATATTGTGCTGCAAGTCCCCAACCAAAGGCCTCATAGGAAGTTACACAGAACGAAGAAAGCTTTTCAAACTCTTCTTCTACATTCACCAAAAACACCTTCTTAACGGGTGTTCCTGTCTTCGCAATGGCCTGTTGGGCTAAATCCCTACCCACCAATCCTGATTGATAAGACTCATACCACAGGTGAACATCTATGATGAGGAACGACACTACCATCAGTACGAATGCCCACACCATCTGTTTCTTCTGTTCCAGCTGATGGCAGAGCCAACCTACAATCAGGGCAGCCATACCCAAACCTGCATAGGCATGCATCATACTGAAGACTGTACCCAGATGGGGAGACACCAGAATGACCTGACACAGCAGCATCATCAGCAAGGGACGTGACAGCAGTTTGTGCCTGTTCTTGATGAAGAGCTGATACAAGAAGGGTAGGCTCAGGATGAAAGTGATGCCAGCCAACAGCAGGTTACGATGTGGCTGATGCAACAACCACACATAATCGACTGTTACCCAACTGGCAAAGACAAACTTCACAATGTTCTTCAGCGACTTCACTACTCCTGGCATATATTCTGGCTCAATGATGATGTTGCTGGGTAATAACAACACCAGAAGGGCATAGATCACAAACAGACTGCTACCTATCAGCAGGTCTCTCATCACACGCTTGGGAGCCATCCCAGGCTGAAAACCATAAGCCAGCAGAGGTGCCACCCATGCCCACAGCATCCCATTTTCCTTGCAAAGGGTAGCTATTGCTATCAGCAACAACCATACTACATAAGTCAGCCAACTTCCACGCTTGTTCAGATATACCCAGGCAGACAACAGCCCCCAGAGGTTGGCATAGGTTTGGTTCAATCCGTCCACAGCCATTGTGGTGGCCATCATAGCTGGAGTCAGGAAGAAGAAAAGGGTAGCTATGTTCTTCGCCAGATTGCCTATCTTCAAGGTGCCACACAACTTCCAAACCATCAGTGTGCAAGCCACATGACCTATCACCACACAGATGTGGTTCAACAATGGGAAAAGCAGTTGGGGATTCATACCCACAATATGCCCTATGGTAGCATCAAAGGGACGCCAGTGATAGCCATAGAACAACAGAGTCTCCTTTGCAAACAGTGGACCAAACGAAGGAGAAATCAATGAGGTCCAGTCATCAAACGTGGGAAGAATGCACGAAGCAGCTATCAAGCAGACAGGTGCCAGACAACCCACAATCACAAGACTCCAGTATTTCTCAAACCTCTTCATAAGTGCAAAGGTACGAAACATTTTACAAACAACAAAATTATTTGTACACAAACATTATTTGCAGCCCTTAAGGGTAACAAAATTTTCCCTTAGGGGTAAAAAAATGCCCCAACCTTTCGATTGGAGCACTTCTTCGTTGTTGCTAACTGTGACTTACTTTACCAAATCTTCCAGATTCATTTCTTCTCCATTCACCAGCACTCTCTTCACCTTCTTGCCATTAACAGTAAAGCTTCCGTCTGGTTGTTTTTCCAGACCAGGCAGTCTGTTCAACATACTGTCAAGAGGCAAATCATCATTATTGGATTTGATGGCCAATCCATTTTCATTGTTCATAACACGAGCTACAATGGTGTCTTGCTTTACCCTGGTCTTGATTTCAATGACTCCATTCTTGCCTTTTTCACCATAGATGGCTGTAGCAGCTCCGTCCTTCAGTACTGTGACAGATTCAATGTCTGACTGCTTGATGCCGAATTCCTTCTGCATGAGGTCTTCTATCGGGTCTGACCCATTTACATCTAAATGTTCTACTCCTTGCATGATGACTCCATCCACCACAAGGAGAGGTTCACCACCAGCAACTTCTCTTTTACGGGCATTTACATCCACAATTTGAATCAAATCATTTGGTGGCAGTACCACTTTCTTAGGCATGTTGGAAACCTTAGTTAGGAACGTCTTACATCCCACATACGACACTCTGATGTTGTGTTCTGGACTGACAATCTTGATAGAGAAGTTTCCATTGATGTCTGTGACTGCATTGGCATAGATTCTGCCTTGTTCGTCTTGCTCTGTCACATTTGCCGTCTGCAATGGTTCACCTTTCTCATCTGTCACCTGACCAGTCAACACCTGACCAGGTTTGACGTCTGGCACATCTTCAGAGCCTTTTCCTGTTTCTGGGGCAAGGAGGTTACTTGGCTCATTGGAAACCTCATTAGCAAGGATCTCACGCTCATCCTGTAGGACGAATGAGGGGGAGGTCTCTTCTTCGATAGTCTGCACCAGTTCTTCTACTGGTTTTATGGCTGCAGGGGTTGCAAAAGCACTGATAGTGAGTGCTATCACAGGGATGGCAAACAATGCTTTGAGCATGAGCCATCTGTTTGATTTCTTTTGATACATCATAGCGATTCTTTTTTTGAGTGAGCCGTGATTCAGATTGTTGGTGAAAGGCTGCAGTCGATTCCCCACCACCTTCTTCACGAGAAATAATTGATATTGCTTTGCATCGATGCCTTGATTGATTACTGCCTGATCGGCCTCATACTCATGGATGGTCTTGAGGTCACGGCTGATGAACCACACAAAGGGGTTGAACCACTGAATGGTCTTCAGCACCTGCATCAGCAGCAGGTCGTAGGAGTGTCCCAGCCTTATGTGTTCCTGCTCATGAGTGAGGATATACTGGCGACCTGATTCATAGTCCTTCACACTCATCACAATGAAATGGAAAATGCTGAATGGTGGTATCTCACCATTGATGAGGATGATGGTGTTACCCTGCTCATCTTTCTGATGAATACCTCCACGCATCAGTCGCACAAGGTTGATGACCTGAATGAGGGTGATGATCAGCATCACAGCCACACCAGCCAGATAGACCCACTTTATCACCTGCACCCAATTGAACTGAGGCTGAGGCTCCATAGCTTCATCTTCATAAATAAAGACAATCCCTCTATCCGTCATATTCTCCATCAGCTGCACCTCCTCATTGATGATTGTAGGGTGCTCTGTGGTGATGTGTAGCATAGGCACAACAAATGCAGCTACCATGATGCCCAACAACATCACACGGTTGAAGCGATGGAAGGTCTCCTTGCTCAGCAGTATGAAGAAACAACTGTAGAGCAGTGCCAGTGTAATAGCAGATTTGAGAACGAATAACACCATATTATTTACTATTTGACAATTGACAATTGACTATTGACTATTGATTATTGACTATTGATTATTGATTATTGACCATTGATTTTTAACTCTAATCTCTAAACTCTAAACTCTAATCTCTAAACTCTAAACTCTAAACTCTAAACTTTCCCCCCTTCCTCCCAATAGAGGGGTCTGCTAGAGGGGGTCTGTTTTATCATCTCAATCATCTCCTCCAGATCCTCCTCCGAAACCTCTTCATTCTGTGCAAAGAACGACAGCATAGACTTCATGGAGCCAGCAAAGATAGAGTTTTTCACATCCTTCATCACACGGTTGGCATACACCTCACGAGAGATTCTGGGAAAGAACACCAAGGTCTTGCTACCCTCACCCTGCTTCTTTGAGCGGATAAACTCCTTCACTGTCAGTATCTTCAGGAAAGTGGCAATCGTGGAGTAAGCAGGCTTGGGTTCAGGATACTCATCAATAATCTCATGAGTGGTCATCCCTTCACCCTTGTCCCACATGATGTTCATGATTTCCATCTCACTCTTTGTAAGTGTGCGTTCATTATTCCCTTTCATCATAATTATTTAAACTTTTAGATTTCCGCCGCAAAGGTAATCTAAACATTTAGATAACGCAAGAAAAAACACAAAAAAAAATGCACATCCCCCCTCATTTTTAACACTTATTATTAGATTTCAATCTAAATTATTAGATATAGCCCCAGAAAAGAGCCTAAATATAATAAAGAAAGGAGAGCCGAAGCCCTCCTTCCCACATTAGTTTCCATCATCAAATGGTTCATCCCCACCTTCATCACCACCCTGGCCGGTGTTACCACCACCTGAAGGAGTAGAGTTGCCACTAGTAGAGGTTCCTGAGCCAGTAGAGACACTTGGATCTTCACCCTTGGCAATGGCAATCTGCTCCTTTGCCTTGTCTGTCCAAGCCAGTTTGACATCCTTCTTCAACTCATCCCTTGTGAAGTCACCTGTGCTCTGAGCCAGCAACTTGACGGTCTTCACAGCAGGTCCGGTCTTGGCACCCTCTGCCAGCACTCCAATGGAAGCAGAAGCCACCTTGTCAAGCTGAGCATCATAGAGACTTTCCAATGCATTGGCCTCAACAGTAGCTTTGAAGATAGCCAAGTTGCCAACCTTTACTGTGTTGCCATTCAGCACCATCTCACGTACACACTTCACAAAGTCAGTAAGCACACCCACTATCAAGCCCTCAGAGAAGGCAGTGTTGTGTTCAGCCATGTGATGAGCCATGTCGTGAAGGTCCATGGTTTGTTTGTAACTCACGCGGGCATAAAGTTTCCCCGCCTGTTCAGTTTCTGAAGTCTCAGTCACCTTTGATAAATAAAGTTCAATCATACCTTTTGTTTTTTATAGTATTAGAGTTTTTGTGTTTGCAACCAGCTACATCGGGTGGCTGCATCCCGCCTGTACCATCTTTCTAATGGTAGTGCAAAGTTACGAAATTATTTCCAATTATGCAAGTATTTTAGCAACTTTTTTGCAAATATATTTCATTTTTTTGACATCCTATTTTAACATTTCCCTCTTTGATTATTCATAACAATCCATCCCTCATAATACTCGTCCCTTATTGCTCAATAACCAAAGGTTATTGCTGATTAATGGCAGGTTATTGAGACAAAAGAAGGGTAAGAGGATTTTGCCCTTTTACCCTTTTTACTCCTATCATTTTTCATAGATACCCTGTGCTATTTTTTGCAGTTTACCCTCTTCACAAAGACGTTTCAGGTATTTATCAGTTCTTGCCTCAGCAATGCATAGCAATTTCCCCATTTCCACCGCTTCATTCCTTTTAAACTGCTTAGGCAAAGCTTCAAGGAGCTTCAGCCAAGGCTTAACATAGTTAGTACTATTGGTCTTTGCCAAATAGTGTGACCTCAATCCAGCATGGCGTAAGAAGATATCAGCCATTGCTATTCCCTTCATGAATTCGTCATCATGACAATAGATAACTGTTGGGATAGGTGCTTCATCATTCAAGTAGCGCAACACAGTGATAATGCACATGATTCGCAAGGCATTGACAGCCATTCTTCTGACAGATGATACAAAATTTTCTCCATAAATGTGTACAAATGTTTTAGAAAACTGAATGAACTCATCATCAAATTGATGCTGCTGCTCCTTTGTCAACCGAAACTCAATTTCATCGCATTGGCAGAGTCTGTTATAGAGGCATTTATAGAAACAGCCCAACTGTTCAAATGCTGCCTCTGCAGGCATTTCACCCTGCTCCCACTGGCTTTTCCAATCCAGTGATTTTGGCAGATTCAAGAAAAGGCAACGACTGTACAATCCATCCCTTCCATCTCCAAACAGTTTTGCTATTGCGGGCCAAGTGCTGGCTAAAACAACCGAGAATTTTAGCTGAGGAATTTCAAGGTACTCATGTTCAGTTTTTCTGGCACGAGAAATGCCCTCATTTTCACCAGAAGAAAGTAGATCACAGCCAAAATTTCCATGCTCGTTGCCTAGAGCAGTCATCAAGTGAGCTCCTTCAGGGCAAAACATCAATCCAGCGCCTTGATTGTCTGCCAGAAGTTGATCCAAAGCAGGCAGAGTACAATTCACAGGCAGGAGAAGAATCTTCCTTTTGGGTGGTCGTAGAGGGTGCTCTGGGCTGTTTTTTAATTCAAATTCCTCAAAAAGCTGTTCTGATTGTTGGGCCATCTCACGATGAATGGGGTCAACCAGCTTCACAACCTGATTCAGGCGCCCTTTTCCGCCAGAAGGAGGACCAACGACAAAGCCCATCAAGTTGGGAGAATACTTTTTTGAGTACCTAAAAAAGACATTAGTCATGGTAGAAGACAGACACACAAGTGATGCAGTTAGTAGCATAGTTTTTTCAATAGGGTGACGGCCAAGTTCGACCACCCTGTCTAAAGGCTGTGGCAAATCAGCAAAAACAACCTCTGGAAAAACAGCTACGTCTTCACCATGATCTGAAGCCTCTTCCTGTACTTCTTTCTCCTCAGAAAAAAGAGGGGTAGAAAGAGCAAAAAAAGCAAAATGAGTGCCATCTACACCATTGCATGGCACATTAGCAGGTGAAGGGGCTGTGCCCCCCACCATACTCTTGACAGAAAAAAATTTTTCTCTTCTCATTTCATTTAAAACAAAAATTTTAAAATTAATCAATAATACGGACGTTTTTTGCTTCTACCTCCTGTAAAAGACTGCCATCAATCCTTTCAGAAACTCTAAAATCAAGATCGCAGGTAACAAAGTGACCATTCATAAGGCTAAATTTCTTATTACCGCTCGTTAAGCAAATAAATTCTTGTCCAGTTCCATATTCTTGGAGTCGGACATAATACTGTGAACCAATCTTTTTGATTGGTGACTTGTCCAAAAAGGACATTTGCTTGAGTTTATAAATTTTCATAAATTATTATATTTAAATTTTGCCTACTCTATCAGGTTTTCGGCTTCCCCTTTTGTACTGTAAAGGTACAGCATTGTTTTTATCGCGCAAAGCATATAAAAATGCTGCTTAACAAAAAAAATTTTCCCAATAAGAATTGATAATTTTTTTCTTTAAAAAAGCGCCATAATCACTTGTTATAGTCATTTTTTCTTGAATTTGTTTTGCTAATATAGATATAATGTGTATCTTTGCACCGTGTTCCTTTGGGACACAGACATTTTATTTGCTCAATTTCTCAGTCGAACTACCACTTCACACAGAAATAATGGAGCATATCAATACACCAGAGTGTACGCTTTTGCGTAGACTTCTCCATAGGTGTATTGAGGTTGTGGTAGACCTTGACTGAGATATGGTTGAGGTCTGCGCTTTTCTTGTGTTTATAAGTTGGTGCAGCAATTGGAAGAGGTATTAACTTTTAAACAATAAACAATATGAAAAAACTAGTACTATTTACACTCCTCGCGATGCTTGTCTCAGTATCAGCATTCAGTCATGACATTGCGATTAAGAATGCTGATGGTATCACCATCTATTACAATTGGGTAAATAAGAAAGAATTATCTGTCAGCTTTTTTGTAAATAGTTATTCCTATTATGACAGATACATAGGTAAAATAGTTATTCCAGAAACTGTAACATATGTTGGAAACGCCTATCCTGTGACAAGCATTGGTGAATATGCTTTCTACGGCTGCACAGGATTGACTTCAATCGAGATTCCTAATAGCGTGACATATATTGGTCAAAGAGCTTTCAGTCATTGCACAGGATTAACTTCAATCGAGATTCCTAATAGCGTTACAAGTATTGGTCAGTATGCTTTTCATGACTGCACAGGATTGACATCAATTGAGATTCCAAACAGTGTGACAAGCATCGGTAATGACGCTTTCTACGGCTGCACAGGATTGACTTCTGTTGTAATCCCTAATAGTGTTACAAGTATTGGTGAATATGCTTTCAATGACTGCACAGGATTGACCACTGTAACCCTAGATTGCAGTAATATCGGTTCTTGGTTTAGAGACCATACATCAATTAAAGAAATCAAATTAGGGGAACATGTGACAAGCATTGGGGAAGGTGCTTTCTATTATTGCTCAGGATTAACATCTATAGATATTCCCAACAGTGTGACAAGCATTGGTTCAAATGCTTTCTATGGTTGCAATATAAAAACAGTGAATAGAATCGTAAATATTGCACAATGGTGTAAGAGCGACCCAATAACATACCAGGGTAGCAATTCTAATCCAATGATCAATGCAACAGAGGTGCATCTGTTTAGTGAACGCAATACTGAAATTACAGATTTAATAATTCCAGATGGAATTTCAACAATCCGTTCTGAAGCTTTTAAAAATTGTGTTGCTATTAGCTCTGTTACAATCCCAAATAGTGTGACAAGCATCGGTAATGACGCTTTCAGTCATTGCACAGGATTGACTTCTGTTGTAATCCCTAATAGTGTTACAAGTATTGGTGAATATGCTTTCAATGACTGCACAGGATTGACATCAATTGAGATTCCAAACAGTGTGAAAAGCATTGGTGAATATGCTTTCTACGGCTGCACAGGATTGACTTCTGTTGTAATCCCAAATAGTGTGACAAGCATTGGTAGCGGTGCCTTCGCTAATTGCTCAAAGATAACCCTAGATTGCAGTAATATCGGTTCTTGGTTTAGAGGACTTACATCAATTAAAGAAATCAAATTAGGGGAACATGTGACAAGCATTGGTGGCAGTGCTTTCTCTGGATGTACAGGATTGACTTCTGTTGTAATCCCTAATAGTGTTACAAGTATTGGGAATTACGCTTTCGAGGGTTGCACAGGATTAACTTCAATCGAGATTCCTAATGGTGTGAAAGATATTGGCTCGTGGGCTTTCGCAGGTTGTTCTGGACTAAAATCTATCTCTATTCCTAATAGTGTAAAAAACATTAGAGAACTTGCTTTTTCTGGTTGCACGGGTTTATATAATGTATATTGTTATAAAAAAAGTGTGCCACAATCAGATAGTGATATCTTTAAAAATACGCCAATAGATGTTGCAACACTTCATGTGCCATCTCAATGTATAAAGCTATTTAAAGAGAAATCTCCATGGAACGGCTTTGAATCTATAATTGCATTATCATTTGCTATTAGTGATGTAAATAATGATGGGGTTGTTGATGCTCAAGATGTTTTAACTATTTATAAATATATGCAACAATCTAAAGGGGCTACAACTCAAGGGAAATACGATGTAAATGGAGATAAGCTTGTAGATACCCAGGATGTGCTGGAGATATACAAGTACATTCAAGAGCATTAAATTTTCTACCCAAATACTTAAACAATAAAAACAAAAACGGACAAGGAATCATTCCCTGTCCGCTTGTTGTTATATATACTACCATCCCACCTTGCCATAATCCTCATCCAGCAAGTCTTCGAAGCTATACAGCTTCATTTTTCCTACCTGTTTCATATTGAATTGTTTTCTGATGCAAAGATATTAAGTGTTTCTTAAATGCGTAACAAGGAACAGAGAAATCATCTTTTTTCATGCAAAAAAGGTATCTTTTCCTACAAATTGTATTATTTGGCAATAAAAATGACTTGTAAATAATATCTCAGTCGCATTGATAGTCTTTTTTTCTTGAATTTGCTTTGCAGATATAAATATATAGTGTATCTTTGCATCGTGTTCCTTGGGACACATACATATTGCTCATTTGCCACTCGAACTAGCACCTCGGATGTAAAAGAGCAAATTTACCAACAGAGACTTGCAGTTAGTGCAGCATTTGGATGAAGTATTAACTTTTAAACTATAATCAATATGAAACGACAATGTTTTTTACTAGTACTTATTACAGCTATTATGGGACTGTGTGTATGCTCATGTTCAAAGGACAATGATGAAGAAGATAATCCATCTTCTGTAGTGGTGAAAGATGACGGGACAACGTCAAATGGAAGTATCTTCTCCGCTATTGATGATAATAATTTCTATCTTGATTATGTAAAGTACACTGTTGAAGAAGGTCATTTGGTTGTTTCTGGCTACGATATAGTCGGATTTAAAGGTGGTGCAAAGATAGCTTCAAGAATCACATACAAAGGTAATACTTATGAAGTACTATCTATTGGATATGGTGCTTTCTATAATTGTACGGGATTGGAATCAATTGAGATTAGTGAAAATGTCACAAGCATTGGGGAAAGAGCTTTCCAAGGCTGTTCAAAACTTACATCTGTAGAAATACCTAAAAGTGTCAAAAAAATTGGAGAATGGGCTTTCTCTGGTTGCTCAAAACTGACATCTATCGTAATTCCCAACAGTGTGACAAGCTTTGGTAGAGAGACTTTCTCTGGATGCACAGGATTAACTTCAATCGATATTCCTAATAGTGTGACAAGTATTGGTGGTGGAGTTTTCTCTGGATGCATAGGATTGACCTCAGTCACAATTCCCAACTCCGTGACAAGCATTGGAGGAAGTGTTTTTTCAGGATGTACAGGATTAACTTCTGTTGTAATGGGCAATGGTGTTACCTGTATTGGAGATTATGCTTTTTTTAACTGTACAGGATTGACTTCTTTCATAATTCCCAATAGTGTTACAGATATTGGTTCAAATGCTTTCCGAGGCTGCAAGGGATTAACCTCTGTTGTGATTGGTTATAGTGTGATAAACATTGGAAATTATGCATTTTCGGGTTGTTCAAACTTGACATCCATCGAGATCCCAAATAGTATAATGAACATTGGTGAATGGGCTTTTGAAAATACTGGATTAAAGTCTGTTTTTTCACAGGTTACAAATCCTCAAAATGTTTCATTGTGGAATAGTGCATTTGGAACGAAAAGAGATTCATTGTTTGTACCTACTGGAACAATTAATCAATATCTTTCAAGTAATTGGAAAAATTATTTTAAGTTTATTATTGACGGAGACAATATTGTCAACACTGAACAAGGGGGTAACAACCAGAATGTGTCATAGGGACAGGTACATTGAAATATTTAAACAATAATTACAAAAACGGACAAGGAATCATTCCCTGTCCGCTTATTGTTATATTTGCATTCTTAGCCATATACCAAAGAAGCGGTCATAGACTATATAGTGTCCTTGATACTGATATACAAGCTGACGGTCAACAAGTGCTTTTAATGCAGTCTTAATGCTACTAAGGGCTGGAAGGCGATATTTCATGATGAAAGAACGTGCCATAGGGGTTTTCACACATTGTTCTTTGGCAATAGCCCGAAGAAGCGCACTCTGATTAGCTGTCAATGATGTATAGTAGTTCTCGAAAGCTACTTCCTGCTCATCTACCAAATCATTAACTGCTGCATCCACATCATCTATGGTGACAGCCTTTGGCATCATAGCATAGATGCGGTTCAGGATGGCTTGCACATACCAGGTCTGCCCGTCAACTTTGGAATATAAGTGGTGGAAAACATCATAAGAAAGGCTGGAACCTTTTGCCTTGAAAAAACGTGATGCAAAAGCATGGTATTCCTTTTCTTCTATTTCCTGAAGTATCACCATCTGGGAACTTTGATAGAACGGGCGTTTGGCTGACAGGAACATGTCTTCCATCAAATGATGCTGGCTACCTGCAAAGATAAAATAGACATTGGGGAGGAACTGTATATATGAACGTAGCAGAGCCTCCATATCAGTTTCTGGGTAGTCTGTGATACGTTGGAATTCATCAAATGCTATATAACACCGTTTCCCAGAGAGTCTTATATATTCAAATATCCGCTGCAGTGATTGCTCTTCCTGACTGGGCACAATATCCAAGGAGAAGACAGGATCTCCCGTACGGGCATCAAAGGACATTGTGGGTCGGAAACTACTGAAAAACTCAGATACTTTGCGCAGGGCTGATTGAGTGGGACTATCAAGTCTGCCTATGATGGCACGTGCCAGAAGCTGAACAAACTGCTCCAAATTCTTGGTGGCAAAGATATCGATATATAAGCAACAAACATCTGGTTGTGTTGCCTTGATATTGGCAAACACATGATGGATAAGCCCTGTCTTGCCAATTCTGCGCGGTGCTATTAAAGTAATATTACGCTCATTATGCAGACCCTGTGTCACTCTTTCTGTCTCTGCTTTCCTGTCGCAAAAGTATTCTGTTCCCTTATATCCATAGGTAACAAAAGGATTATTCAGTTCGTTCATATTTTTCAGACTTCACATTTTATGAAGCGCAAATTACGCAAAAATATTTCAAACTACCAAATAAAATGAGGAAAAAGTTGATGGAAGGAAGCAGAAAGCTAATAAATAGCATGCTAATGAACGATTTGGGTTAATGCTGATTCTACTTTCTCTTCAAGAGCATTAAATTTTCTACCCAAATACTTAAACAATAAAAACAAAAACGGACAGGAATCATTCCCTGTCCGTTTGTTTGTTTACTTGAACAGCAGTGGAGCAAAGGTGTTGAGATAGAGACGCCAGTTCGACCATACATGACCTCCCTCTGATACATAGAAGGTGTGCTTCAGACCTTCGTCTGTGAGGGTTTTGTCAAGGGTTTTAGCATTATCATACAGGAAGTCCGAACTGCCACATGCCAGCCAATAAAGCTTATAGCCACTCTTCTTCAGTGCACGCAACTGAGTGAGACTCTCAGGTGTAGGATTGGCTCCCATAGAGAGCGGACAGATATAGTCGAACATATCTGGATAGAGCTGTGAAGCTGTGATGGTGTGACCTCCACCCATTGACAGACCTGCAATGGCACGTGCTGACTTCTTTGGAATGGCACGATAAGACTTCTCAATGAAAGGAACAATCTCAGTCACCAGACTCTTCACATAAGCATTCTGCATCTCAGGCGAACGCATATTCTGACGGCTTGTCTCCAATCCCAGAGTCTGAGCTGCCTGCTGGTTGGGGTTACCATTAGGAATGACCACAATCATCGGCTCTGCCTTTCCCTGCTCAATCAGGTTATCCAGAATCTGGGCAGCACGTCCCATGGACAACCAAGCCTCCTCATCACCTCCTGCACCATGCAGCAGATACAACACAGGATATTGCTTGTTAGGATTATCCTCATAGCCATAAGGAAGATAGACAGATACACGGCGGTTGATACCCAGCAGTTTACTGTCATACCAACGATAGGAAACAGTACCACGATGATTAGCCTCAAAGTAGTTCTTGGTACGTTCACCACGAATCATCAGCATGTTCAGATAACGAGTACCATCACGCTGCACATAGAAGTTCTGAGGGTCATTCACAGCTACCCCATCCACCACAAAGTTATAAGTATAGATCTCAGGAGCAGGAGTAGCAATACGGCCTTCCCACACCCCATTCGACCCCTTGGTCATTCTCACACCTCTTCCGCCCCAGTTGCCTTGCAGTGACACCTGCCTTGCTTCAGGAGCATTCAAACGGAAAGTGACTGAATCACTCTTGATTTCAGGAGAAACCACCTGCTGGCGTCCTCCACGATTGAAGTTGTTGAGTTCTTGAGCCTCAATGTTGCCACACATCAATGCTGTGCATGCAACGACTGTTAGAATAGTTCTTTTCATGGTTGTCTGTTATTGTAAAAGTAATTGACTATTTGACGAATCCCTGTATAGTTAGCCCATTCTGAAGGTAACAGGTATTTTGTAGGAAACCCGTACTGGTGTGCCATTTTTCTTGCCAGGCTTCCACTTAGGCATAGATTTCACAACACGAATGGCCTCCTTGTCAAGTTCTGGATCTATAGACTTAACAACCTCAGGCTCCACGACTGAGCCATCTTCTGCAATCACAAACCCAACAATCACCCTGCCCTGAATGCCATTCTCCATCGCTTTTGAAGGATATTTCACATGAGACGCCAGAAATGCCAACAGTTTTTCTTGTCCTCCAGGGAATTCAGGCATTTCCTCAACCGTTTCAAAAGTTTTTGCTTTCTCTTTCTTGCGGATAAACTTATATTCATCGAAAATCATATACACACCCTCATTCTCCAGCACATGATAACCCCCACCTTCAGTTTCATAAAGCCACTCAAACCCATTCTTGTCAGTATAGCTATGTACGACATCATCCCTGACAACCGTTACATCCTCATAATTCTCAGGATGAAGCTTGTAGTCTTTAGCCACCTCCTCACATTTCGCCTCATAAGCCTCATCTTTCTCAAACAGAATAACCTCCTGAGGCTTGAAATTCAGCACATAACGCTTCCTATCCTTACCGATAGCATAGTAATGGCCATCCTCAACCTCCATCTTATAACAGTCCTCAAACTCCTCCACGTCCAGTTCAACCATCTTCTCACCCACTTTCAAGAAGTACTTAGCAGGATATTCAATACCCTCATAGCTCTTCATCTCAGCATAGATATCATGATCATACTGAACCAAGTTCTGTTGGCCATACACCATTGTTGTCAACAAAAATAACAACAAGACAGCAACCATCCTTTGCATTCGTCTCCTCATATCCAAACGATTAGCAGAAGTTACACATTATTTAATTCTTTTCAGCTGCAAAGATACAGTAATTATTTGAAACCACAAAACGAATTGACAGATTTGGAAAATAAATTTCCCCTAGGGGCTACAAAATTTTCCCTTAATGGCTGCAATATAAAGGTTAAGAGTTAGATTATTCCTTATTTATTATATATAAAAATCAAAAAATACAAAAAATATTGTGATTTCATAGAAACATTGTATATTTGCATCATATTAAAATAAGACTAGAGTAAAGAATAGCAACCATGAAGTTATTAATAAATTAAGAGAAACTTATCAACTTGTGGTTTAAAAGGGAACTTTTACACTACTCGTCTTACCACATTGTCTGCACCCTTTAATAACCAAAGGTTTATTTCAAAAAAGGAAAGAATTATATGATTTTGTGATAAAAATGAGTGCTAATAATAAGAATTTTTACAAATACTGGGCTGTGACAGATTGCTTGGATTGTGTCATTTGCTGAGGTGTTCCTGTAAAAATTACCTTACCTCCTTTTTCTCCTGGACCAGGTCCCATCTCAATGATATAATCGGCTGACTTGATGATATCAAGATTATGTTCAATGATATAGAGGGTATTTCCACGCATCACCATTTGATTGAACAGGTTGATGAGTCTATGAATATCTTTGGGATGTAGTCCATCGGTAGGTTCATCTATGATAAATATCTTACCATTTTCACCCAAATAGGATGCCATCTTCAGTCGCTG
>JAEEGL015062974.1_pt1 | contig 49404 bp, 39 predicted proteins | sample 9134231 | NCBI WGS metagenome assembly JAEEGL01 (sample SAMN16246548, study PRJNA631951) | gut metagenome | biome: gut microbiome; feature: rumen; material: fiber-attached | host: Bos | place: Iran: Karaj | collected 2018-10 | reverse complement strand
GACTCTTCAGTATTTCGTCCGCGCGCTTCTCGTAATCCTTTTGTTTTACAAATGCGGCGTTATCACGACCGATAAACATATTCTCTGCAACAGTCAGATTCGGACACAAGGTGATCTCCTGATAAACCGTACTGATACCGTTGTTCTGTGCATCCTGCGGGGAGCCTATATGAACAGGCTGTCCTTCCACCGTCACATTTCCCTTATCCATTGGATAAACACCTGTCAATATTTTTATCAGCGTCGATTTTCCCGCTCCGTTCTCGCCCATGAGGGCGTGTATCTCGCCCTTCCTCAATGTGAAATCCACATTGTGAAGCGCCAGTACTCCGGGGAAACGCTTTTCAATACCTGTCAGCTTCAGTAAGCAATCCTCCTGCATGTAAATACCTCCCTAAAAAAGCTTTGGTCCATAGAAAAAGCGCAGCCAAACTGTCGTAAAATATACAGCCTGACTGCGCTGTCCGGTCTATTTATATCGATTATTCGCCCAAACCGTAGGTGTCAATATCTTCCTGAGTAAGTGTCTTAGCGTCAAAGCCCTTCTCTTCGTTGATGATCTTCTTTGAAGACGGGTTGTCGCCACCCTTGATCAGATCGCTGATGATCTGTGCCTGGAAGGGTGAGCACTGTCCATCGTAGTTCCACTTCTGTGCAAGGAGCTCTCTGAGTGCCCACTTGTTGCAGTCAAAGCCCATTACGATAACGTCGCCGTCAACACCGTGTGTGATACCTGCCTCGTCAAGTGCTGCAACAGCACCCTTAGCCATACCGTCGTTCTCAGCGTAGATTACGTTGAACTCTTCGTTGCTGTTGATAACAGACTCAACGATCTTCTTTGCCTCTGCCTCATCCCATGTAGCTGTCTGCTGAACAACCTTGTTCATCTTGCCTGAAGCAAACTGCTCATCAAGTGCGCCTGTACGTCCGATCTGAGCATCTGAACCCATAGCACCCTGGATGTGGATTACATTGTAAGTATCAAGGTTCTGATCAAGCAGCCAGTTAACTGCTGTCTCACCTTCTTTTGCCATGTCTGAAACAACTGCTGCAATGTAAAGGTCTTCGCTTACATCGATCATACGGTCAAAGAGATAAACCTTAACGCCTGCTTCCTTAGCCTGCTTGAGAACTTCGTCCCAGCCTGTTGTCTCTGCTGCGGAAACGAGAAGATAATCAACACCTTCTGTGATGAAGCCCTGAGCTGCCTGAAGCTGCTCATCGTTCTTTAAGCTGTATGCAGTCTTAAGCTCATAGCCGTTTGCTGATGAGAATACAGACTCCATATCCTTAACGTTAGCCTCGCGGTAACCTGACTCTGACGGCGGGTTGTTAACAACACCGACCTTGATGGTACCACCGGTGGTTGCCGGAGCTGCCGCACTCGTATCTGTCGAACCTGAAGACGAGCCCGAACCTGCACTGCCACCACATGCGCACAGACTGAATGACATTGCTAATGCCATAGCTGCACAAAGAAATCTTCTTGCCTTTTTCATTTTCATTCCTCCTTATTGTATACAGGCGTGTCCGATAAACGACCCGCCATGTCAGCCCGCTGCGGGCTAATTCCTTTTACAATATGGAGTTTAACTCTGCAATAACCTAAAGTAAATCAATGATCATTTCAAGTTGGTTGAAAATAATTTTGTACTCTCGAAAAACAGTTGATTATTTTTCTATTCAGGTTGGTTTTGATTTTGCTGACGGTATTCCGAAGGTGTCATACCCGTGTTTTTCTTAAAAATATAGCTGAAGTAATGAGCGTCGTTATACCCTGTCTCGTGGGCTATCACCGAGCTTTTCATGTCTGTGTTTCGCAAAAGCTCCTTGGCCTTGTTGAGCCTCAGATAAATAAGATACTCCGTAAACGTCTGACCGCTCTGCTGCGAGAATACTGTGGAAAATCTGCTGTTGCTCATATTCACGGCGCTTGCCACATCCTGCAGCATTATGTTGGGATCGCAGAAATGCTGTGACATATATACCTTCGCCTCACTGATCACCGAAGGCATTCCGGTGTCCCCCACCGAATCACCCATCTCTCTCACGCCCAGTATCAGCGGGTTTTCTGCGCTCTTCTCCGACAAGATATGTCTGATATGTCTTGCGCTCTTGAAGCTCTTCAGGATGTCAGACGGTTTTTCCACGATCTCGCCGATACCTATCCTGATATCCGCACATCCTGCGCGCTCCAGATCATTAGATAAAGATGATGAAAAAGAATACGCCCTCTCTTCCGTATCTTCCGCGCTGTCTCCCAAAACTAAAAGTCTTGTGCCTGTCCGGCTTCCGGAAACATGCACCACTCCGCCTCCTGCCTCCGCCAGGATGAAAGCCGCTTCCTGTCCTACATCGACAGGCGAAAAAGCCGCATCCATCACCGCATAGAATGGAGCGCTCAGGGATGTTCCCATAGCCCGAAGCTGCATCAGAGTATTCTCAGCATCCTCCTCCATGGACTCGTCCGAAAAAAGGGAACCTATCAGTTTTTCCTTCAGGAAACGAACATCTGCGCTTATGTTCATGCGGGCTCTGAGGCTTTCAGCGTGTTCTCCCGCTTTTCTCTCCTCCTCCAGCTGTGCACTCAGCTTGTCCAGTATCTGTCTAAGTTCCTGTGAATCTATGGGTTTCAGCATATACTCCCTGACACCGAGACTTATACAGGTGCGGGCATACTCAAACTCGTCATATCCGCTTAGGATTATAATGCCTATCCAGGGCATCTGAGTTCTCAATATCCTGCACAATTCTATGCCGTCCATGAACGGCATTTTGATATCCGTTATCACTATATCAGGGTTTGTATCCCTTATCATGGGCAGCGCCATCTCCCCGTCCGGTGCTTCCCCCACCAGAGTATACGGCGTTTCTTCCCATGGAAACGACTCCCTTATGCCCTCACGTATGACTATCTCGTCATCAACCAGAAACACCTTCATCTTCAGATATCTCCTCTCTCGTAATGCACGGCACCTTGAAGCTTATGGATGTGCCTTCCTTTCCGCTTATGATATTAAGGCCTTCAGGCTGGTTGTAATAAAGTCTTATTCGAAGATTCACGTTCACCAGACCGAAGCCTCCGGTTCCCTCACTGACGGAGGGCTGTCCCTTCTTCATACGCTCTTTAAGCTCCCGCAGGCTTTCCTCCGTCATGCCGGTTCCCGTATCGGATACGGTAAATTCCAGCATATCATCCACAAGGCGCCCCTTCACCCGTATGACACCGCCACCGCGCTTTATCTTTATCCCGTGATAGAGAGCATTCTCCACCAGCGGCTGCAACAGCAGCTTCAAAACATAGAATCCGCAGATCTCCTCAGGTATATCGATCTCATACCGCATGATGTCCCTGTACCTTGTCTGCTGGATCTTAAGATATCCTTCGATATGTTTTCTCTCCTGTCCCACAGGGATCCAGTCGGCTCCCGAAGACAGGCTGATGCGGAAGAAATCGCTCAGAGCGTTGGTCAGGGCGATAACCTCATCCTTGTCCGCAGCCTCTGCCTTCCATATAATAGCATCCAGAGTATTGTACAGAAAGTGGGGATTGATCTGCTCCTGAAGAGTACGAAGCTCCGCTTTTCTAAGGTTTCTCTCATCCAGGCGGCTCTTTTCCATCATCTCTTCCAGACGGTCCGCCATGACATTGACCCTTATGGTGAGATTTCGAAGCTCCGCCACCTCCGTATCCGGAACTCTCGCATCCAGCGTTCCCTCTGCCAGTCTTCCCGCCACATACTCAAGCCTGTCTATAGGTTCCATTATAAATTTGGATGTTTTCTTCGTAGCCCTGTTGCGTAAGAGCCAGGCAAAGGCCACCGTCACAGCCTCAGCCATGGCCGTTATCAGTATCAGTATCTGTAAAACAGCGCTCTCCTGCGCCGTGGATTTAATCTCCTGTGTGATGTAGTCACCCAGCATACTGTCCACCAGCATCGCCACGTCCCGGACCTCATTGAACACAGTCTCATTTTCCACAACGGGACGTTTTTCCTCTATGTTGGTCCTGATCCTGTTGACATAATTTTCCAGCGTCTCCATGGTGCGCTTCGCCACCATGAGTGAGATCCTGTTTTCCTCGTCACTCTTTTCACTGATCTCGTCGATGACATCATAAACACTGTAGATAATGCCGTATACCCTGCTCTCGGCTATGGTATACCTGCCGCTTACTATCCCCCATACACCTTCAGGCAGATCCTCCGCAACCACAGTCCTTAAGCTTGCTATCTTTTCCATTCGCTTGATGGCATTGTGATAGCGGCCCGAGTAGACCAACATCAGCACAAGACTTATAAAGACAGGAAGGACCAGCACGAACACCAGTGTCTGGCTCATCCTATCGATCCTGCCCGCTATGCTCTTTTCCGTTTTGATACGGGTCTTTCCACTCATATCAATATCCTCTCGGTGAAAGATTGCTCAGATCCTGCTCATCGCTGAAAAAACGCTCATTGGGATGGATCATAGCCTCAACCTCCTCGCCGTTTTTAAGCTTCAGGGCGGTGTTCATGAGAGCATTTCCCAACATGGGAGTACACTCCACAACGCAGTTGATCCTGCCTTCCTTCAATACATCTATAGCTTCCTGTCCGCCGTCTATGGAGATTATCACGATATCCTGCCCCGGCACTAACCCGGCTGCCTCTATCTCCGTCAGTGCTCCCAGCGTCATATCATCATTGTGACTGTACACCACATCTATCTCATCACCGTATTTCGACAACAGTTCACGCATGCATTCGGCTCCGCGGCTCCGTAAGAAATCACCGTTAATACTCTCCATGACCTCCATTCGCCCGTCAGATCCTATAGTATCCATGAAACCTGCCTGACGCTTTCTCATGGGTGTGGAATCTTCCGTGCCCGTTATCTCCACAATGTTAACATGATCGAGTCCTAAGCTGTCCGCCTTCCGGATCAGATACTCTCCCGCCATCACTCCCTCATTATAGAAATCCGCACCTATCAGACAGGTTGTAAGCCCCTCTTCCTCCGTATTGATGTCGCGGTCTACCAGGATCACCGGTATCCCGGCGTTTTTGGCCTCCGTCAGCACATTGTCCCAGCCTTCCTCCACAATGGGAGAAAATGCTATGACATCCACCTTATATGCTATGAAACGTCTTATGGCAGCGATCTGGTTTTCCTGTTTTTGATTTGCATTGTCAAACATCAGATTGATGCCGTATTTTTCCGCTTTCTCTTCGATATCCAGAGTATTACCTATACGCCAGGCGCTCTCCGAACCCAGCTGTGAAAAGCCCAGTATCAGCTTTGGCTCCTCCACCTCCGGTTTCTGTTCACATCCCGAAAACATTCCCATACACAAAACGGCCGCAACGGCAACTGTTAAAAGCCGTCGCAGACCGTTTTTCATCTTATCGCAATACGATCTTCCCCGCATAAAAAACTCCCCTTCGCCAGAAGCTTCTTGTTACTATTCACAGTTATCTCAATGTGTATCCCGGCTCGACCACATACATACACCCTGCTGTTCGTGTGTGCTTCCCGTCGTCGCGGGGTTCACGCGTATGCACAGGTTGTGCATACGCTTACTTTTATCAAAACCTGACAGCTATGACCCCTTGCTCGGTCAGCACAATCTCACATCAGTGTATATGTATGTGATCGTGCCTCACCTACCTAATTGGCTGTGAATAGCAACAACTTCTTCACGTCAAAAAGTGACTCAACTACAAAATCCGCCATACCGCGTATTTCCTCATCCGGCTGCAGGATATCCGGAACCATAACAGGATGCATTCCCGCAGCATGCGCCGCCCTGATACCGTTAAAAGAATCCTCTATCACCATGCAATCCGCCGGATCCGTGTTCGTAAGCTCCGCCGCCTTTAGGAAAATATCGGGATGTGGCTTGCTCCTGGTCACCATATCCCCGCATACTATCCTGTCAAAATATTCTATGATGCCCGCATCCGAAAGTTCCTGTCTTACCGCCCACTCCTGAGTGGATGATGCAAGCGCTATACCGAAACCGTTCTCACTCAAAAACTTCAGGATCTCATTAACTCCCGGTTTCATGGGAAGCCTGCCCTTGTCGTATCTCTCCATAAAAAGCTTGAAGCTGTCATCCCAGAACCTGTCCGTATCAAACTCATCACCGTAAGCCTCGCGGATCAGCTCCTTGGTGCGCTCTACCGTGGCGCCGAGACATTTTATGGCCACATCCTCCCTGAACACAATGCCCCAGCCACTTGCCACATCCCTGCAGCAGCCGATATATGCCGCCTCGGAATCGAATATGATGCCATCCATATCGAAGATGACCGTCTTTATATTGTCTAATTTCATCTTATTAAAAACAGAAAGTCCGGACTTCTGTCTCTCCTTGCAATATTATTTTAAGAATCCGTTGATGATCTGCTCTTCCGCTTCTTTTTCGTCAAGTCCCAGAGTCATCAGTTTGATGATCTGATCTCCCGCGATCTTACCAATGGCAGCTTCATGCACCAAAGCGGCATCCACATTGTTGGCCTCAAGAGCCGGAACGGCCAGGATCCTGCCCTTGTCCATGATGATGGAATCGCACTCGGTATGTCCGGAACATGCTGCATTTCCCACAAGCTTTGCATCAAATTTCTGATAAGAATCGTCTCTTGCCACAGACCTTGATACCACATCCGCCGTAGCACCCTCTCCGTTTAAGTTCACCACGTAGGTGCTGACAGCATTCTGGCTTCCGTGTGTCATGAGACGCTCCCTGACCACCAGCTTCGCACCGGCATCAAGTTCAGCCGTCGTAGTGCGGTTTGTATCGTCCACGCCCTTGATCTGCACCATCTCCATCTCCATGGTGCTGTTCTCTTTCATGTAGACCTCGGTACCCGGATTTAAGATCCTCTTGCCGGATCCGTCGCCGGAACCGTAATGTTTTTCAACATATTTGACCTTAGCGTCCTTCTCAAGATAAAAGCGATGTATTCCGTCATGCTCCGAATCCTTGGGGCCGCAATTGTCTATACCGCATCCCGCCACTATGATCACATCCGCGCCCTCGCCGATGTAAAAATCATTGTAGACCAGTTCCTTTAGTCCGCTCTTGGTCATGACCACGGGAATGTGAACGCTCTCATTTTTGGTCCCCGGTTTTATCCGGACAGTCAGTCCCTGACCATCCTCCCTTGGGGTTATCTCTATATTGGCTGTTGAAGCCCTGCCTGCGGATTCACTGTTGGAGCGGATATTGTATGCGCCCTCCGGAACCTCATGCAGTCCTGCCACCTCGCTCAGAAGCCTTTTCTGTATTTCATCAAGCTGTATCATACTGTCGCCGCTCCTTTCAAAATGCTGTTCGGCTTGCAGGAAGCAACTGCCGAAGAAGTTCCCAAAAGCTGAGGCAAAACATCATCTTTAGCGCCGCGGGATGCCACCTGACCATCCTTCAGCACTATCACTTCATCGGCGATGTTTAAGATCCTCTCCTGATGTGAGATGATGAGTATTGAGCTCTTGTCTATCTCCCTCCTCATCTCCTCAAAAACCTCGATCAGATTTCCGAAACTCCAAAGATCTATACCCGCTTCCGGCTCGTCAAAAACTGACAGCTTCGACTTTCTGGCGAGTACCGTAGCAATCTCTATACGCTTCAGCTCACCGCCCGAAAGACTGCTGTTGACCTCTCTGTCAATATAATCCTTTGCACACAATCCCACTGCCGAAAGATATTCGCAGGCATCGGCTGCGGAGATCTGCTTGCCTGTAGCAAGGCGTATCAGGTCAAAGACCTGGATTCCCTTGAAACGCACAGGCTGCTGAAAAGCAAATGCAATGCCGTTCTTGGCTCTCTCCGTGACAGTCATATCCGTGATATCCTGTCCGTCCAGCAGTATCTTTCCTCCTGTGGGTTTTTCTATACCTGCTATAAGTCTGGCGAGGGTAGATTTGCCTCCGCCGTTGGGTCCTGTGATGACCACAAGTTTCTCATCCGGGATCACCAGGCTCACATCTCTGATGATCTCCCTGCTCAGGCTGTCATCTTCAACCTGAAACGATACGTTTTTTAATTCCAGCATGTTATTTCTCCCATTCAGTATTTTGTTGATCAGAATTCCCTCAGTTTGTAATCCTTATCCTCGTCTATCATCCTCAGCATGATATCCGCAAAGGCAGGATCAAACTGCGTACCGCTACCCTTTGCGATCTCCGCCCTCACAGTCTCCTGAGGAAGCGCATTTCGGTAACTTCTGCGGCTGGTCATTGCATCGTAGGCATCTGCGACTGCTATGATCCTGGCCTGTTCCGGTATATCAAAGCCACTGATACCGTCCGGATAACCTCCACCTGCAAACTTTTCATGATGCCATCTTGCGCCGATGACAAGCTGCGGCATAGCCTTAATATTCTCTAGGATCCTTGCGCCCATGACGGGATGTTCCTTTATCAGGCTGAACTCCTCATCATTAAGCCTGTCGGGTTTGTTGATCACAGCGTCCGGAACACCGATCTTGCCCACGTCATGCAGCAGTCCCATCATATATATATCCGACTGTTTATCGCCATCGTATCCGTAACGGGCAGCGATCATGCGGGCGTAATCGGCAACCCTTCGCGAGTGGCCGTTAGTGTAAGTATCCTTGGCATCTATGGCATCGGCGATAGCCAGTACCACCTGGATTGACAGAGCCTCATTCTCTCTGGTCTTTTTGCTGACTTCGTTCGAAAGGTTCCTCTGGAGAGCCACAAGATCTATGATATGCCGCACACGCATGCTCAGCACATCCGGCACAAAAGGCTTTCGTATGAAATCCATAGCGCCTGCTTTAAGACCCTTTGTCTCGGCTTCCTCGTCCTCATTGGCTGTCAGGAATATGACAGGAGTGGGATCCATATTAAGACTCTTCTCAACTCTTCTCAACCGCTCTATAGTCTCGAAACCGTCCATATCAGGCATCAATATGTCTAACAGCACAAGCTCCGGGCGGTTGCCGTCTTCTATATATTTTATCAAAAGCTCCCCTGATTCGAAGGTTTCAACCTCCATATTGCTCTTGCTTAAGATCCTGCCGGCAGTCTTGCGGTTGATGGTGTCATCATCCACCACTACCACCTTGGGCTGACCGGTCTTATTCTTGTCAGATCTGTCTTGCGTATCCCTGATGCGGCGTATCTCCTGAGCTTTCTCAGACTCCACCATCTGAAGATCGTAATGGACCCTGATAAGTCCGGCCCCCGGATGATCCTTCCACATTTTCATAATGCGTTCCATTACAAGCCGGGAATTCTTTTCCTCAAGCTCCGGAAGCAGGAGAAAATACTGGTTTTTGCTGTTCTGCATCATGACATCGCTCTTGCGCAGGGTATTCTGTATAAGTTCTCCGAACTCATGATACAGGCCGACATATTCCTTTTCATTCAATACCGCCCCCTCTCCCGGAGACAGTGTGAACAGTGCCTTATAAGCTACTCCGCTGTAGCTTTGGATGTAACGCATCATATACTGATACACATCGCGGAAGGTTTCCTCACCTATCCACATGGCATGTCTTGTGGATGTTCTCTCTGCCATGGCCATGCTGAGGGTCGTGATGTCACCGGAGGTGTCTCCGGAGTCTTTCTCTATCTCTTCATACAGTGCGCAGCCGTGTTTTCCGTTGTTTTTAACATAGTATAAAGCCCTGTCAGCATAACGGAAAAGTTCCTCATACTCCGTTCCCGAATCAGGCACAAAAACAGAACCGGCGGACACACCTATAGGAACCTTCATATCCATCCCCAAAAGCTTTCTGGCATCTTCAATGATAAGCTCATTCAATCGCTTAGCCAGATCCTTTACCGCCTGCGGGCTGCGCTCGCCCTTACAGAAGACGATAAACTCATCTCCTCCGATACGCCCAACTATATCATCCTGGCGGACATTCCGCCTCAATATATCCGCGAATCCCGCAAGAACCCGGTCACCCATATCATGTCCGTAAATATCGTTGACCAGCTTAAAACCATCGAGATCCACCACGATCAGCGCTCCGCTCTCCGCTGTGCACACCCTCCTGAGCTGATCGGTCACACCGTCTTTATTCAAAAGCTCTGTCAGGTGATCGGTCTCCGAGTATTTGGCCAGCTCCTGCATGCGCCTTGTCTGTGTGATAACATTCCTGACACGCTGCACCAGTACCTCAGCCACAAAGGGTTTCCGCACAAAATCCAGCGCGCCTGCCGCAAGTCCCCTCGTTTCCGTGACATTATCCTCATCGGCGGTCATAAATACAACAGGGATTTCCTTAAGCCCCTTCCGCGCAATGAGTTCCTTCAGCCGGCGCAGCGTCTCGAAACCGTCCATCTCCGGCATCATGATATCCAACAGCACGAGATCCGGAATCTCACCGTCACCTACATGGTCCACAAAAACGCGCCCCGAATTAAATTTAATAACACGAAAACCATTTTTGCCGAGAAATCGTTCCGCCAATTGCAGATTTATGGAATCGTCATCTACGACAGCGATCAAATCCGACATCTTGTATTCCTCCGTAAAATATGTCACCTATGTCAATAGATGACTCTGTTCCTGCCGCTCTGCTTACCCATGTAGAGCTTCTCGTCAGCCTCCTTGACCGAAGCCTCGACGCCTGCGACATAAGACAACTCAGCTATGCCGAAGGTCATGGTAACCTTGATCTTCAGATCGTCATTTACCGCGATCTCGGTGTGTTCTATTGTCTCACGCAGTCGCTCTATCGCAATATAAGCATCATCTCCGTTGCATCCCGGCAGTATCAGCACAAATTCCTCTCCGCCCCATCTGGCGATAAACGCAGACTCCCCAATATTCGCGGTCATCAGCTCCGCTATGCGTTTCAGTACAACATCTCCCGCATCATGTCCGTAACTGTCATTTACTTTTTTGAAGAAATCAATATCACCTATGGTGACACTGACGGAATCGTGATCTTTTCCCTCGATCAGTTCCTCAAGATACTCATCTGCCCTGCGCCTGTTGAAAAGTCCCGTCAGTTTGTCGGTATTCGCCTCGCGCCTAAGCTTGTCATTGTATTTGATGAGCTTGCCTTCGGCTTCGTTTTCTTCTCTGCTGAAGAGATATGACAGCAGCACGATGGAAATAAACACTGCGGAAATATTGGTTATCTGCATATATTTGTCAACCGCGCTTCCGCTGACCACCAGATCGGATTTTATACCGCTGACCAGAACCACAGTGACACCGCGGAATACCAGCACCAGTCCCGCGTATATGAACTTGTACAGTGCCTTGCTGTAAGTAGCAAAAAAGCATAGCATCAATATTATGATGTGATAGTTCTGCATTCCGGCAGACCATCCCAAAACAGGCATCATCGCCAGTGACCATACGAAAACATACGCTATAAAACATATTAGAGAAGTCCTGGTCTTCAGTCTGTATGTGAACAAAAACACCATGATATTGGCAAAAAACAAAAACGAAACCCTGAAGGAGTATTCTCTGATGATGCCTGCTGCCACAGGGATCATATCCGCAATAAACGCGATAAAACAGATGATGCACAATATCCTGAGGGCTATAATGATCCTTTTGTTCTGGTTTTCTTCTTTTGTGTCCTTCGTGATCAATCCGATGAGTTTCATCCGGTATCCTCGCACAATAACGAAACAAAACAAAAAACGCCTTGTATATTATACTGAATACACAAGGCAATTTCAAGATTTTTAAGTTGAACGATGGTTACTATTGAATAGTAACTCCTGCCTAACTCCTCCACTCCAGCACACTCCTGCAATGCGGACAGTAGGGAGTTCCATAGGGGATATATCTTCCACAGTCGGGGCAGGATGCTATGGTCTTATGGACATCATGCGCCGGGTCGGCAAGTCTGGGATCCAAATGTTTCTGATTGACCGAATAAGGTACCCTGACAGTGTCGTAATCATCATTTTCCATGTTGTCTGCTGTATTCGTTTCCACGGCTGCAGCATCCGTTTTGTCAGACTCCCCCACCTCAGTATCAGAGCTTGCGACCGCAGGACCCGATACCGCCGGCATCTTCTCGATCAGCTCGATAAGAGCCTTTTTGCTGATGAGATCATCAGTATTCGCAATCTCTTCTGCAGCATTCACGTCCACTGTAGCAGTGTCATCCACCGATGCGTCATCATCAGGTTCTTCCTCTTTCACGGGATAAGCCACGGAGCCTGTGTATATCGGGAAATTATCCTCAGCCTTAGCTACAGCCTCCTCTAAGGTCATGCCCGTAAAGTTACCTGCCGCAAAATCCCTGCCGGATTTTTTGTCATCGATAAACGCTCCCACCACTACACCGGGAAGTGAGGATTCCGGCGCGTTTGGAGCCTGGCTTCCGCCGAGATCCGTCCTGCACCATCCCGGATCGGTAATGTTGATACATATATCCGTTCCCTCGTACTGTGCGGCAAGGTCCATAGTCACCTTGTCGAGAGCTGCTTTGCTGGCTGAGTATCCTGCCTGCTGAGGCTCAAGGCGGATGCCGCTGGTGGTGTTCACTATGCGCCCGAAACCTCTCTTTTCCATGAGAGGCAGAAAATGATACATGATCATCATAGGTGCTATGGTGTTGATCTTAAAGCTCTGCTCGTAATCCTTCGGAGGAGTGAGCAGATATTCATTGCGATATGCCACCTGAATACCTGCATTGTTGAGCACGATATCCACATCCATGCCCAGGATGTCTATCTCATTTAACATTGCCTCAACCTGCGAAAGGTCCGAAAACTCGGCAGCCACAACATACGCCTCTACCCCCAGCGCTTTCACTTCTTCCAGAACCTTTGCACAGTGATCCTTTGTCCTGCCGTGCAGTATCAGATTACAGCCCCTTTCCGCCATAAAAAGTGCCGCACCGTGTCCGATCCCTCTTGCTGCGCCTGTGACAAGCGCCCATCTTCCTTTTACATCTACCATAGTATCCTCTCCTTTTTTGAATTCCAGGCTGTTCTTTTCCGGCCTGTTTTGTCAATATATCCCCGACCCGAGTGTCATATCGTCAGATATAACCTTCCCGCTATTTAACGGCTTCCAATATACGGCAGGATCTATACCCTTGCCGCCTTTTATCTTATCGCGGTAATAATCCTTATACCATTCGTAGCTGTCTGCCTCTGAGTTTGAACTGTATCCGTAATCCGCAGAGGAATGAAGGCTCGCTATGGGAGTGGATCTTCCCACATTTGTATTATGCTCCAGCCCGTGAGCCATCTCATGTATGAAAACATTTGTGGGATACCCGGAATTTATCATGTAATCCTCATATCCGGTCTGGATAACACTGCAATTTATGCCGTTAAATCCTCCACCGGTAAGTCCCCACCATCCGAAGGTCTTTGAATGCGGCACTATCAGTATGATCTGCTGATAATTCTTATCGCCTATGATATTCATTATCTTCCTTCGAACCTTCGGAACATCCCAGTTATATTGCAGACAGTGTATATCAACTCCCCACTGATCGGTATAATCATAGGGAAGAAAATCCTTTAATTTCATGTTGCAAACACGGTAGTCGATGTTTTTAACATCCATCAGGCCTCCCGACACCTTATCCATGTCATCATAGAGACCGTTCAGTATCTTCTTGTACTCTTTTATCTTGCTGTCCGATATGGACGACTTGATCTTCACCTTCTTGCCGTTGGACATTTTGCCCGTACCGTTCGCCCTTGTAAAGAATATGGTGAGCACATTCCATTTATCGGTGGTCTTAAGCTCCTCAAGCTTCACATTGTCAAACCATACGGTACCCTTGCATTCTCCGTACCACACACCGTTTTTCAGGGAAATGGAGTATTCCGTGCTGTCACCTGTATAAAAGGTGTATGATATATTCTTCCATTTCTCCGATGTTGACGGCTCGGAATTGTTATATGAAAAGTTTTCTCCGATGAACGCGCCTGTATTCTTAGTCGTGGCTGAGGGGTCCGCTTCCAGCCCCGAACATTTCACCATCGCCGAAGCCCTGTAATATGTCCCCGCCTTTACCTTGTATGTCTTTTTGACCTCCGTAACACTGTAGGTGTTATTGACCACCTTTATGGAATACGGTGAGTTGTTATACGTAGTGTTCGTATCCTTTGTGACGGTGTTGTAGCCGACATAATCCACATACCAGGATGATTTATCGGCGGAGCCGGCGCTTCTGCTCTCAAGAGTTATCTCCCGTGTGACAGAAGATACCGTCGCTGCCTGAGCTGCATCCGGTGATGTGAACAGCATGCAAAATGCCGTTGTCACCAGAACAACATATGAAACTGCCTTTTTCCTGAATATATTCATGTCTCATCTCCCGTTAAATGTGTTGACTTTCCTACAGCCACTTCTTTTTCTTGAAAAACAGAAGGCTTCCCACCACTATCAGTATACTGATGATCAGTACCAGAGGATAGCTCCACTTGAACTCAAGCTCCGGCATATACTTAAAGTTCATCCCGTACCACCCGACGATCAGTGTCAGTGGCATGAAGATGGTGGTCACCACGGTGAGCACCGTCATGATGCGGTTCTGCTTGATATCCAGATCGGCCTTGTGAAGATCCCTGATCTGCATGGTATAGTCGCGAAGTGACGTTGATCTGTCCTGCAATCTCGCGATCCTGTTCAAAAATAGTCTGAAATACCTCAGATTATCCTGCTTAAAGAAACTGTTCTCATTTTCCTCAAGCTCCTGTCCAAGATCTGTGAGCTGCTCGTAATGGATCAAAAGATCACGGATGTCTCCCCGTATCTCATTGACACGGCCGGACTCCAGATCCTCCTCGCCGCTCAGTATGGCCTGTTCCATGGCATCCAGCTCACGCTCGTATTTCTCCATCAGTCTCAGATCATCCTTTATGATATGATCCAGGAAATCATAGATGAAACGCTCAAGGCTCGGAAACCGCCATTTTCTGGTCTTCTGTATGCTCCTGACGATCTTTTCCGCCTCATTCAGATCATCTATGAATACGATACCTTTTTCGTCAAGGGCAAAGGCAAAGGTGCTCTCATCCGAGAGATCAGTCCTGTCCGGTATGGAAAAGGTACCGGTCAGCGAATCAAAGTTCACCTCAGCCATAGTGGTATATATCTCGCTTAAGTCAGGTTCAAGGTCCATACCCATGTCAAAAGAGTCTTTTTTGCTCCTCCATTCCTCGGAAGTCAGGATCGCAACATACTGCTCTCCTGCCCTTAAGGCCACTTCCTCCGAAACTTCCTCCAATACTTCTCTTATCAGAAAAAACATACCGCACTCCTCCCGGCAGAAACTCTCATAGAGCCCATTATACAATGTATCCCCGTCTTTATCAATCAAAAAAAGCCGCAACCTTAATCCCTGCAGGAAAATAACCTGCCCGGTTAAGGCTGCGGCTGTAATGTGCTCACAAAAGATCATTTTTATTTTTTCAGATCGGCAAGAGTCTTACTGTCAAGAAAATCATTTATAAGTCCGGACAGTTCCATCCATATCGGATAAGTGGGACAAGTGGCATTTCTCTCGCAGGGCTCGCTGTCCTTTGCGGTACATGCCACAGGCTCTATGCTGTTCTCGGTGGCTCTCAGTATCTCTCCCAGAGTGTACTCCTGCGCCTGCTTTTTAAGACGGTACCCGCCGCCTTTGCCCGAAGCTCCCACCACCAGCTTGTTTTTAACCAGTATGGACATTATGCTCTCCAGGTATTTCAGCGAAACACCCTGATGTTCCGCTATCTCCTTTAATGGCACAAGCTGATCCGGATCATGATCCGACAATTCCGACATAACTCTCAGTGCGTATCTTCCTCTTGTTGATATCATATTTTTTGCTCCTGTAATCCCGGTAATAAAACATTCTCTGTATCGCGAGCTGCCTTCAGCCTTTCATTCCAGTACAAGTTCCTTATATTTTGACACCTCTTCAAGATATTTCTGCCCAATCTCGCTGATCATGGAATCCTTCCTCGAAAGATATCCTATAGTCATGACATCATCGGTGTCAAGCTTGAGCGCACAATAATCCGAGCCGTTCAGATCTTCGCACAGAATGCCGGAACACAGCGTAAACCCGTTTATGCCCTTTATGAGATTTAACATAGTAGCCCTGTCATTGGCTTTGATGGTCTGCTTGTACTGATGGGTGCTCATAACCTCCTCCGCGTAGTACGCAGAGTTGTGATCGCCCTGATCGAAGGTCAGGCACGGATAATCATCCAGCTCGTCAAAAGTGACAGTCCCGCCCTTCTTTAGCTTTTTTATCGCAAGGGGATTCTTTTTGCTGATATAAACATAAATACCACAGTCAAACAGCGGTGTAAAGCTAAGTCCGGCCTCGCCGATCACTTTTTTTAGTACCGTTCTGTTGAAATCATTCATATATATGATGCCCAGCTCGCTCTGCCTGTTTTTTACATTATGAATGATCTCATGTGTCTTGGTCTCATGAACCTCGAACTCATACTCGTCATATCCGTACTCGCTCACCAGACTGATAAAGGCTTTTACCGCAAAAGAATAATGCTGCATGGACACGCTGAACTGTCTCTTGACCTTCGTCTTGGAAACATACCTTGCATCCAGAAGATCGAACTGCTCTATAACAGATCTGGCATAACCTAAAAATTCTGCACCTTTAGGAGTCAGCGTAACTCCGGTCTTCGAGCGTGTGAAGATCTCAAATCCCACCTCATCCTCAAGGGCGTGCATGGCACCGGTCAGACTGGGCTGGGATATGAACAGCTTCTTGGCTGCATCATTCAGGGAATTTTCCTTGGATACGGCTATCGCGTATTTAAGCTGATTTAGTGTCATTTAGTATTTCCTCAATACAGGACAAAGAGACCCGGTATTGCGCCGGATCTCTTGATCTCCGTTTTTGTTCAACTCTACTCGGCAAATAATGCTGTGGAGAGATATCTGTCTCCCGAATCAGGCAGTAATGCCACAATAGTCTTTCCTTTGTTCTCGGGGCGTGCAGCTACAATGCCTGCTGCCTTCAATGCAGCACCGGAAGATATGCCCACCAGAATACCCTCGCTCACTGCGAAACGCTTGCCTTCGGCAAACGCATCCTCATTTGCTACCTTTATAACCTCATCATATACCTTTGTGTTCAATGTCTCAGGTACGAAACCGGCTCCGATACCCTGGATCTTATGCGGTCCAGCTGCGCCTCCTGAAAGTACCGGGCTGCTCTCCGGCTCCACTGCTATTATCTTAACATCCGGATTCTTTGACTTCAAAAACTCGCCTACGCCGGTGATGGTACCGCCTGTACCTACACCTGCTATGAATATGTCCACCTTTCCGTCTGTCTGATCCCAGATCTCCGGTCCCGTGGTCTCGAAATGCTTTTTCGGGTTTGCGGGATTCACAAACTGTCCCAGGATAACGGCTCCTTCGATCTCCGCCTTAAGCTCCTCTGCCTTTGCGATGGCTCCCTTCATACCCTTGGCGCCCTCTGTCAGTACCAGCTCCGCACCGTATGCTTTCAGGAGATTTCTGCGCTCTATACTCATGGTATCCGGCAACGTCAGTATCGCATGGTATCCCTTGGCAGCCGCAACCGCAGCAAGACCGATGCCCGTATTACCTGATGTGGGCTCAATGATGGTCGCACCGGGTTTCAGCAGACCCTTTTCCTCCGCATCCTCTATCATGGAAAGTGCGATACGATCCTTTACGGATCCGGCAGGGTTCAGATATTCAAGCTTTGCCAAAATATCTGCTCCGTCGATACCTGCTTTTTTGGTGTAGTTGTTGAGTTTCAATAATGGTGTGTTTCCGATCAGTTCCAGTGAACTCTGCTTTACATCTGACATAATAATCTCCTCCGTATTCTTTTAATTCCTACTTGCTTAGTAGGTAATAAAAGTATAATAATATGCTTTCACCTGTCTGTCAACTGTTTTTTTAATTATTTAATTGTCCATACTGTTCTTCAGCGCGTTAAGCTCATCCTCAATATGCTGTATCTTCTCGGCGTTGTCATCAGGCTTGTCTTCCCCGCTCTTCTCCTCAGTCTTGCCGTTGTCTTTGAAGAGGACACTGGCCACAACACCGCCGCCTCCGAATATCAGCACCAGTATCACTATCCAGTCGAACATATTCATGCTATCAAGCCAGAATGTCGTATTCATGATAATGGCAGCGACAATGATAAGTACGGAAAAAGCTGTAAAACACTTTGACAGGAAGGAGCCGTTGCTGGCAAACATCCAGATCACACCCACTATAAAGGGCACCATCACAAGTCCCGACGGGAAACTGAACCTTCCTATGCTGAACGTCCCCCAGCCTCCCCAGCCTGCGGGTCCCACATGTACTCTGTTAAACAAAATGAAAAGACCTACCACAAGGCTTGCAAGTCCTCCCACAAATCTTCCCAATCCGCTTTTGTTCTCCATAACGATCCTCCTCTTGATGCTTCAAATCCTGTAGTCTTGTCTCAGCCTCCATCTGCTGTGGAGGTGGCCGCCGGCTGATAGGGGTATCTGTATAAACAACCCCTCAGTCAGCATAGCTGACAGCTCCCCTGAGAGGGGAGCCTTTAAATAGTGTTATAACATATTTTTTTAAATCCGAAAAGAGATAAATATCAGGTGACAAAATAAAGAGTCATCTGATACAATCGTGACAGCAACACTTTTACCCACAAAAGGGTTACTATTCAGATTTCATTCTGACAGGAGGAAGCTATGAACACAGAAAAGATCACAATTGACAAAGAATCTCATATTCCGTTCCGCAATAACGTGGACTATTGTGTCGGAACCGGTCGTCTCGGTCTTGCGCTGACGGACGAATATCTTAAGGAACTTGAATTTGTGCAGGATAAGATCGGTTTTTCCTACATCCGCGGGCATGGTCTTTTCTCGGATGATGTTTCGATATATCATGAATATGAAGAAAACGGAGAGACAAAGGTCGAGTACAATTACACCTATATTGACCGCATCTTTGATCAGTATCTGCGCCTCAACATAAGACCTTACCTTGAACTCGGCTTCATGCCGGACAAGCTTGCATCCGGCACACAGACCATCTTCTACTGGAAGGGGAACACAACACCGCCAAAGGATTACAGCCTCTGGACGGATATGGTAGTATCCCTGTTAAAACATTTGATGAATCGCTACGGTGAAGAGGTCGTGACCTGGCCCATCGAAGTATGGAACGAGCCCAACCTCCCGGGCTTCTGGTACAAGGCCGACCGTGATGAGTATTTCAAGCTCTTCAAGGAATCCTTCATGGCCATCAAAAAACTGGACGAAAGATTCAAGGTAGGCGGTCCCGCCATCTGCGGCGTAAATGATGCGGAGTGGATCAGGGCATTTTTAGACTTCTGCCGAAAAGAAGGGCTTCGTCCCGACCGCATCACAAGGCACCACTATACAGTAGAATTTCCTGAACGCGAAGGTCATTATGATTATTCGAAACTTGAAGATTCGGAAATGCGTTTCGAGAATCTTCAGTCAACCCGCGATATTGTAGACTCATATGAAGAGTTCAAAGATCTGCCCATACATCTCACAGAGTTCAGTACCTCATACACACCCAAGGGCGTGATCCATGACACCAACATTAATGCTGCATATCTCGCAGAGCAGCTCTCACGACTCGGGGATGTCAACGAAGCGTATTCGTACTGGACATTCGGTGATGTATTCGAGGAGCAGGGCGTTCCGGACTCGCTCTTCCACGGCGGTTTCGGTATGGTGGCAGCGGGCAGCATTCCAAAGCCTGCCTTCTGGACCTTCAGATTTTACAAGCTTCTAAAGCTGTTTGGTGAAACCTGCGTTCATCGTGATAAAACATCGGTCATAGTGCAGGGTGATACAGGATTTGCCGGAATACTGTGGAATATCAACGGCGATCCCCTGTCAAAGGAAATCTCTTTCCCGCTTGTGGACAGCGCCGAATATACACTGGTCACTCAGACTGTGGACGAAGAATGCTGCAATCCCCTGAAATTATGGCACGACATAGGCGAGCCCGCATATCCCACCGCGGATGAGACCGGGCTTATCAAAAGCGGTGCTTATCCGCTCATCAAAAGCTCGGTGATCCCGGTGCAGAATACAGACTCGCCTGTATCATTTACCGTCAACAAAAACGGCGTTGTATATTTCACGTTACAAAAGAGAAATTTCACTCCGGATCGTGGATATGACTACGACAAAGTACTCTCTTTCATTTAAGACCTGCATGCATTTTATTTTTTCATAGCTTTATCTTTGACCTGAGCCTTTTGGGCTTGGGTTTTTTTTGCGGCTTCCAGCTCCTTTTTAACCGATGTGGAGTTTACCTTCGAGCCCAAAAGCTTCGATATCTTATCAAGTCCCCTCACATCAGGGCCCTTTTTGCTGTAGCAGGCTTTTAACGCCTCATCGCGGAATCGAATAATGTCTTCACGCCCGGTCTTTTTCTCGCCGGCACCCTTCAGCACTCTGTTGCGGAATTCGGTGTTGAAATCCTTGTTGGTCAGATGCTCCGCCATGAATGCTCTCGCCTTGATACCGCTCTTGTTCAGGGCTTTCATGCCACTGTCGAAATTTGAATATGCCAGCTCTTCATCAACTTTCTGAACATCGTTAGCCTTAACAGCTTCCTCCGAACCCTTTTGAACGCAGGCTTTAAGCACGCTCTCCATGTACAGAGTCTTCTCCGCCGAGCTGACAAGTCTTTGCTTATCATTTTCGTCTTTCAGATCAAGCGATGCCCTGAACTTTTCCTCCGTTCCGACTAACTTTTCATACAGAGCGCTTTCTTTGAGCTTACCCTCTACCTGTGCGTTCTTTTCATCTATCATTTCCTGTACTGTCTGCTGCTGTTTTTGCTCCGGAAGCATCCCGTTTTCTTTCTCTGCCGGAGCATTCTCGACCTGCGCCTTCTGTTTAGGTGCCTTCTGTTCGGGAACCTTTATCTCCTCCTCTTCAAAGGGACTGCGCGGTCTAATACCGCTTATGGTATTGCGGCGTTTAACCTGTGCTTCCTCCTGTCTCAACTCGGCTCTGAAATCCTCGATCTTTTTATGCATGTTATTGATCTTGGAAAGAGCCTTTGCCATAACACGATCATCTCCCATTGCATTCTTATCTTCCACCTCAACCGCAAAGAGGTCTGCAACGGCTCCGATACTGTCCTCATACTCACGCTGCTCCAGCGAGCGATATCTGGTGCGCAGCAGCTGATCCACACGCTCCATTGCTATCAGTTTATTACGTGTGCCGTCATGCACGTTCACACCGTCATTCGCCTTATGAACACGATAGCGGTTTATGTTGTTCAGCACCGTATTAACCGCTTTGATATAAGTCTTTTTGGCCTTTTCCGGGTCGTTTTGGTATTTCCTGAGATTCTCCTGAAGCTTGCGGATCGACGACATAATGGACTTGTATTCACCCGAATTCCATTTTACGCTGTCAGCACCGGCCTTCAGCATATCATAGCAGGTGTCGAGAATATCACATTCCTGCGTGATAACTCCATCGGAGAACACAACATCCTCATTTAACGCCTTCACGTATACAGCCTCTTTCCGACTGTTTTCAAGCCTGCAGGTCAGCTCGTCCTGCAGCTTAACCTTGTAGAGCATATGACGGAAACGGTTAAGCTTCTCCAGCAGCGCGGGATTGGAATCGATCGCATTCATCTCCTTCTCCACATCCTTTAACATAACGCCCATACCGTGCCTTGCACGCCAGAAAAGATTGAATGTCTCCTCAAAAACTGATTTATTCTCTCTGTAGAATGCCTTCACTTCCTTCGCATCCTTTATGAGCTGCTGATACTCTTCATAAGAATAGTTATCAAGGTTGATCTTTGACAGATCCATCTCTCCGTTCATATTGATAACCTTGACCTTCTCTCCGTCAATGATCTTTTCATCGACACCGTTTTTGACCAGGAATGAGTTTTCGATCAGGTCATAGCCGTTAAGGTCAAGCCAGTTTCCGAGCATCCACGAACCCACATCTGTAATATGTTCCGGTTTCTTCTCATCAAGATCCTTCTCTATTCCATCCAACGCTGTCATCACGTGTCTGAAATCCGTTTGACTGCCTTTCAGCATGAAGGCTTCCTCTCCGACCGGTCCTGACAACACAAGATCTACCACCGCAAGCGGATGATTTACTCTTCTGGTATCATATTTCTTTTCACTTGCGAAAACATGATATGCACCGGAATCCTCATATTCCTCCCAGGGCATTCCTTTATCTGTGATGGCCTTTACTTTGTTCTTGAGAGCCTTGATATCCTGCGCCGTAACACGACCCTGACCGTTGGTAACCCAGAATTCATCCTGCAGATTTGCATCTTTACATATATCCCGGGCGCTTTTAACCTTCATTTCGCCAAGTTTGTCTAAGACAGCCATTCTTTCCTGAAACTCATCATCCCCCATCTCGATTATGTTTTTCAGGCCGATCATTCCTCTGAGGTTCAGATATTCTGTTTTCCAATCGCCATTGCCCTTAAGCGCGTCATAAAAAGCCTTGTTTTCGGGACTCTTTAACACGACAAGAGCCTGATCAAGATACTTGTGTGCAATCAGCAGGTTATCACGTTTCCTGTATTTTTCGGGATCTGACATCCACTCCTCTTCACTCACTCCCTCGAATTCATTCGGGTCGATCTGCTGTGTCTCCGCTTTTGTAGCCCAGGCGATATCCACCCCGCCCGGATCATACTCGTCCAGTCCGAGTTTCACCATTTTTTCAAAGAACAGGCGCACCTTCTCAGTGCGTTGTGCCTCATACTTAAGATCTTTCTGTAGTCTTTCCTGTGCTTCCTTTCTGGCAGCCTCTATCCTAGCTTTTCTCTCTTCTTCTGCTGCCTTTTCCTCAGCTTCTTTTGCAAGCCTTTCCTCTTCCTCCCTCTTACGGGCCTCTTCCTCTATGAGTTCTTCCCGTCTCTTCTTTTCTTCGGGATCTATCACTTTCCTTTCTTCAGCCAGCATCATAGCCTTTTGTCTCTGCCAGTCTTCGTAACCGAGATAGATGCCTCCTGCCTCGCTATATTGCTTCCAAAGTCTTTCGTCCTCTTCCTCTTCCTTCCTGCGTTTTTCTCTCTCCTCGCGGCGTTTCTTTTCTTTTTCTCTTTCCTCTTCCTCTTTTTCCAGCTTTTTACGCCGCTCTTCCTCTTTCTTCCTTCTGTCCTCTTCCGCCTGTTTTTTACGCTCTTCTTCCTGTTTCAGGCGCTCTTCTTCAAGTTTTTTACGTTCCTCTTCCAGTTTTTGGTTTTCTATATCCACCTGCTCGCGAACCGGCTTTATGGTATCTTTTATGAGCTGTACCTCTTCTTCGTAACCGGTCAGATCGATCTTATTATCCTCGGCGTACTTTAACAGACCCTCAAGCTTCTCCATTCTCTCCCTGTCTGTCGTGACCTTTACACCTGAGAGGTTATCTGAATAATATGAAAAATCCGGATCCAGAACGCAGATCTTCCAGATACATTCCCTTATCTTTTCGTCACCCGGCCTGTTCCAGCCGTTTGCCTCCATGTTTTCATATTCGTCATCCCTGAACCAATAGTAATCCTCCGACATCGGCGGAACAGGTTTTGTACCGACTGTAGCCGGGATTTCAACATCAAATGTATTTTTCGCCGGGCCCGCAGACTCTGCCTGTTTTGAGGTCTCTTTCGCCTCTTTCGCCTCATTTGCCCTGTCTTTATCGTCAGCATTCAGCTCAACCTGCGCACGGGTTTTGGCTATAGTATCCTCCACCAGTTTTACTTCTTCGCTAAGATCCCCCAGATCGATCTCGGATTCCCTGTAGTATGTCAGTATGTTTTCCATTATCTGCAGACGCTGCCTGTCGGTCTTTGCTTCTTTGTCAGACAAAACATTCATCAGGCAATAGGCTTCATAATCCACATTACAGATCTTCCAGAATGCTATGAGAAGCTTCTCGTCTTCCGGGCGATCCCATCCAAGGCTTTTCAGATTATCAAACACTTCATCACGACTCCAGAAACCATAATCGGAATCAAAACTCTCCGGCCCGTACACGCTCTCATCTCGCGCATTCTGCTGTCCGTATTCCTTGCTGTCAATATCTTTAAGTCTTCTTCGTGTCTTCTTCTCTCCCTCTCCCATGATCTTTCTCCCTTTCTGAAATCATTGTTGTCTCACAAAAAGCTGTAACATGTCAATCCTACCATTAACACCCGTGATATTATCATTTGGTTGCAAAAATTTTTCAAAAAACACTCTGTGAATGATTCCGGTCAATATCATATCAAAAAGATTACCGAACCTCAAACAGATATCTCTTCCTCGCGGCGTGTCAATCCGTATCGTCCGGCAAATGCTACACGCCGTTCCTCGGCACTCAGCTCTCTGTGTGCTGCGGCAATGGCCTCCCGATCAGCATATTGCGCCCTCACCATCAGCGAAAACACTATTACCAATGGTATAAACAGCACGCTCACCAGGATCACGGGTGTCAGATCACCTCCGCTTACCATTCAGACAATACCCCCGGAAGGATCAATTTCGTTTTTCCGAGTATTTATGTCTCAGCATTATCCACATTATCAGCAGTATGAAAACATTCAGAACAAAGGGAACCGGAAGCTCCCGATAGTTGCTGCTGCTGTCATATACAAAGGTCAAAAGGTTCGTGGGCAGATATATCCCAAATGGGAAAAACCTGCCGATATCCGGCATCAGCAACACCACAGCCACCACGGAAATTGCTCCGGCTATAGGCTTTTTGAGTAACATAGACAAAAACAGCATATATGTCACGATGAATAAAATGTTAAATCCGTGAACCAGAGCACACACCAGCGCGTTGACGAAAGTCATGTTCCTCTCCATAAAGGTCATGGCCAGCAGATAGTATATAAGATACCCCACCGTAACGGACACGCCGCTGATACCGCCGTACACAATGCACTTGCTCTCTATCAGATCCATCGGTGTGATGCCGTGCTGTCTGGGCAGTATCCATGTTCCTGCATCCCGCTCTCCCGGCAGCTGTCCCTGCATCATGATCACTAAGATGAGTGTGAAAAATGCACCCACATTATATGAGAACAATTCCAGACTCTCGCTCACAATCTTCGGGTAGAACTGTTCCATCATCTTCTCAAGAGCCTCTATATCAAAGCCTTCCAGAAGACTCCACAGTTCCTCAGGTATATTTGAAAAGATCACGGTAAACACCAGCACCATGAAACCTATTCCAAACAAAAGCCCGGCAATGAGAATCAGCTTTCCGGTGCGCAGCACTTCTTTTATGTCTTTTTTTATGCATACAGCCAATCCGCCACTCATATGCACTCCTTTTACAGATCTTTTGATTTCAATAAGCAACCGGCGTCATCCCGGTCACCGGTTCTGCTATGATATCCGATACTGCATTGATCGCTATCTTTACGCCTTTATTACCTCTTTGAATATCTGTTCCAGATCCGGTGTTGTGGTACGTATGGATTCAATACCGACATTCATACGCGACAAGGCTCCCAATATCTTCTGCTGGCTCTTTATGAGGTCACTTTCATCGAGATGGAATTCAGCGACACACTCCTCCGTAACCTTAACACAGTCACCGCAATCCGCAAACATACTCATATCAGGCATTGTCTCGAAACGAACGGAAAATCCCATGACAGTGTTTTTATTCTGCTGTACATCTACCTCCTGCACTATGACTCCGTTGTGCAGAAAACCCGCCCGGTCACAGATGCTGTCCATATCCGCCAGAACGTGGGTGGACAGGATCATGGTCTTACCTTTGGATTTAAGGTTCAGCATTATCTCCCTCACATCAGCACGCCCCGCAGGATCAAGGGCACTGGTAGGCTCATCCAGCAGCAGCACATCCGGATCCCCGGCCAGTACAGCGGCTATGCCAAGCCTTTGTCTCATGCCTCTGGACATACTGCCGATCTTGATGCCCCTCGACAGACTCACCATGGACAAAAGCTCATCCCTTTTTGCGGGATCTTTGTCCATCAGCAGAAGATCCAGATACTCATCCGTGTTCAGATAATCATAAAATGATACGAGATCCGGAAGATACCCTACCTTCAGTCTCTTTTCACCGTCTGAAAATTCACAATCACCGGAATCCGCTTCGGACAACCCGGTCATAATGTTCATCAGTGTTGTCTTACCGGCACCGTTTATACCTATGAGTCCGTATATGGATCCCGGCGTGATATCAAAGGAAACATCCTTTAGCACCGCCTTGCCGTCGTATGATTTTTTTATATGCCTGATACTGATCATATCTTTCCCTTCAAAATGCCTTTCTTAACCCACTGCACCGTCAGCACCGACAATCCTCCCATGGGTATGAAAGAACAGATATACAAAAGCTCTTTAACATCATGATGCAATATGATGTAGACCATTGCCGTCAAAAGATTTAATACCGCAAACACCAGCACTCCCATCGCAGAGCGCCTCATGCGCACTATGCTGTGATCGTACTGTCGGCGGCTCATGGAAGTGCCTGAGGTTGCAAACTCAAACGCCCCCAGAAGATAGTAGCATACCGGCAAAAAACAGCACGCCCAGGGCACAGTCACCCACAGTACCCTGGACGCAGGATGTTCTACAAAGCCGGGCAGGAGCGCAGCCGCCAGCATCCCGAATCCGCACAGAAAGCTTTTTAGGACGGCTTTTCGTTTTTGCGGCGCATCCATCTGCAGATCCGTGCGCTTACCCTTGTAATAGAACTCATCTTTGAAATGACCTTTTGCGTCCTTTACCGGACGATGGTCGTAATCATCTTTATATGGATCGTTAAATATCATATCTGTCTATTCCGTCAGTGATCATCATACAGATGGCAGCACACAAAATGTCCTCCACCCACATCCTTCATCTTGGGTATCAGCTCGCTACAGCATGACATACAATGTTTGCAGCGTGTATGGAACTTACAGCCAGTGGGCGGGTTTGCAGGAGACGGGATATCCCCGTCCAGTATGATACGGTCTTTTTTTAATCCCGGATCCGGCATGGGTATTGCCGAAAACAGTGCCTGTGTATACGGGTGTAATGGCTCTGCGAAAATATCGTTGGTCTTTCCCGTCTCCACCATGCTGCCGAGATACATCACTCCGAGGCTGTCAGATATATGCTCAACCACCGAAAGGTCATGGGATATGAAAAGATAAGTGAGTTTCCTGTCTTCCTGAAGCTTCCACAAAAGGTTGATGATCTGCGCCTGAATGGAAACATCCAGCGCGCTGACAGGCTCATCACATACTACAAACTCTGGATTCAAAGCCAGTGCCCTGGCGATACATATCCTCTGCCTCTGACCGCCGGAAAACTCATGGGGATATCTGTCCTTGTGATAAGGCTGTAAACCGCAGTCTTTCATGATCTGCGTTATGTAGTCCTGATACTCTGCCTTGCTCACCAGTCCGTGTTCACGCACAGCCTCACCGATGATCTCTCCCACCGGAAGACGCGGTGACAGTGAAGAATAGGGATCCTGGAAGATGATCTGCATCTTCGTACGCATCTCATGCATCTTTTTCTTGTCCATGGCAGAGACATCTTCTCCCCTGAACAGTATCTCTCCGTCTGTCTTCTCGATCAGACGCAGGATGGTGCGTCCGGTTGTGGATTTACCGCAGCCACTCTCCCCCACCAGTCCCATGGTGGTACCTTCGGGGATAGAAAAGCTCACACCGTCCACGGCCTTCACATGTCCGGTCACTCCTCCAAAGAATCCGCCTTTGATCGGAAAATATTTTTTTAGGTTTTTAACTTCTATTATGTTGTCCATGTTTTATATGTCGTCCTGTTTGTTAATTATAGCAGCTCACGTAATGCGTTTCGCTCAGCTTCACCATCTGGGGATAAGCTCCCATACACTTCTCGGTGCAGCGTTCACAGCGGTCACGGAAATAGCAGTAATCAGGCATATCCACCGGATTCGGAACGTTACCCGGAATGGAGTACAGTTGCTTTACATGCTTGCCTACCACCGGTTTACTCTTCATCAATCCCACTGTATAAGGGTGTCTGGGATCATTGAATATCTCATCCGCAGTACCCTTTTCCACCACTCTGCCGGCATACATTACCACCACCAGATCAGCCATCTCAGCCACAACACCGAGATCGTGTGTGATCAGCATGATGGACGAACCGATGCGGTTCTTAAGCTCGCGCAGAAGATCCAGTATCTGCGCCTGTATTGTAACATCGAGAGCTGTTGTGGGCTCATCCGCTATGATGAGCTTCGGATCGCAGGACAGCGCCATGGCGATCATAACCCTCTGGCGCATACCGCCGGAAAGCTCATGCGGGAACATCCTGTATACACCCTCTTTGTTGGCTATACCTACCATACCCAGCATCTCTATGGAACGCGCCTTAACCTGATCTTTGGTCCACTTGGGAAAATGCAGGGCGATCTCTTCATCAAGCTGGGCACCGATACGGAATACAGGATTTAAGCTGGTCATGGGCTCCTGAAATATCATGGCCATCTTGTTGCCACGGAGCTCACGCATTACGTTCTCCGGAGCATTCACCACATTAATGACCCTGTCTCCCGCGTCAAAACGTATCTCACCACCTACAGTCTGACCTGAGGGGCGCTGTACAAGCTGCATCAGCGACAGACTTGTCACCGACTTGCCGCAGCCGCTCTCTCCCACTATGCCGACGGTCTTTCCCTTCGGAACGGAAAAGCTTACGCCATCCACTGCCTTTACGGTACCTATATCGGTAAAGAAATGTGTCTGAACCTCGTCAAACTCCACGCAGTTTTCCGGATCCTTCATCTCGGTCACATATTCGCTCTCAGGGATATGCTTTCTCCTGCGCTTTTTTTCGATCGCCGCGGTGATACGCCTGTTATCCCTGGAAATGCGTCTGGATTCTTTTGCAGAAATATAATTTGAGTCCTTTGCCATCTTACGCCTACCTCTTCATCTTGGGATCGAAGGCGTCCCTAAGGCCGTCGCCGATAAAGTTAAATGCCAGCACCGTTAGCAGGATGAACATACCTGCCGGCAGCCATACAAACGGATAATTGGTCATAACACTGACATCATTTACAGCATTGATGATACTGCCCCATGAGGCAGCCGGATACTTTATACCCAGTCCCAGAAAGCTGAGTGTCGCCTCCGTCAGTATAACATCACCCAATCCCATGCTGGCGAACACGATGAGCTGTGGAATAACATTCGGTATCAGATGTCTGAATATCCTCCTGCGTACGCTGAGTCCCGTTGCTTCCGTTGCTATCATAAACTCCTGCTCACGAAGGGAGAGTATCTGACCGCGCACGATACGCGCTATACCTACCCAGCCTATCACGGCCATGACCACGCACAGCAGATAGATACGCGCTGTGGGGGGAGCCTGATAATAATCCATGATGGAACCCAGTATCAAAAACAGAGGCAACGACGGAATACAGTAGATGATATCCACCAGACGCATCAGAAGATTGTCCGTCATACCGCCAAAGAAACCTGCTATACCGCCGATGATGGTTCCGATAGCAACCTCTATCGCTATGACCACAAAACCTATCAGCAGCGAGATACGTCCGCCGTACATAAGCCTTGCCAGAAGATCCATGCCGTTTCCGTCGGTTCCGAACAGATGCTCCTTTGAGGGAGCGGCATATGTATCTATAACCTTGGTCTCCTGATTTTTGCGGATCAGGAACTGACCGTTTTTATTCTGGATAATGTATGTGACTTCTGTACCGTCAGGATCCGGATATACAAAGCTTTCCTCTCCTGCATCAATGGCCTCCAAAGCAGCCAGCTTGTAAGCCGTCTCAAGCTTTGTACCGGCGTTTATCGCATTAAAGTTCATATCCGACACGAACGCGCATGACACTCCGTCCTTCATGATCATGGATCCGTGTCCCGCATTTTCGCAGGTATATGAGGAGCCCTCGCTCGTGAAACTCTCAGCATCCTCTGCAACAGCCTTCAGCGCAGCCTTGCAGAATTCATAAGATAGTTCCTGTGCATCCTTATCCGGAGTTATGCTCATCAGGGAGGCAACTGCTATCTCGCGCTCACCGATGTCCTTTGGCTTCGGTCCCGTCCTCTCCTTTATGAAGATCAGAAACGTCTCCTCACCCAGAGGCTCCAGACGGTACTCCGTATCATCCCTGGATGTAAATTCATATTTTCCCGTGGACGCTGCTATGATAGTCTTGGAATAAATATCCTTTGGAAGGCTTTCATCCGGCATCGTCACAAAATTGTACTGGTCGATGACCGCAGCACCTGCATAATCCTTTAACATGACCTCCGTGGTGTAGAACACCTCACTCTGAGAGTAAGGACTTACAGCTCCACCCACAAAAGAGAACAGGAACATACATATGATGATCACCATACCCACTATAGCCAGGCGATTGCGGAAAAATCTTTTAGCAACCATCTGACCGGGGCTCAGTACCTTCACCCGGGCGGCATCGTCCAGGTGCATTTCTTCTTTTTTCAGTTCTTCGTTTTCAGCACCCATTATCAGCTCACCCTCACACGTGGATCAACCACTGCATACAAAATATCCGCGATCAGATTTCCCAAAAGGGTCAGAACCGCCAGAAATACCATATAGAACATTACAAAAGGTATATCTCCCTGCATGATACAAACATAGGAGGTATATCCGATACCCGGAATCTGGAACAGCTGCTCCGTGATCATGGCACCGGAAAACAGCGCAGGCAGCGAACCGCCCAGCAGGGTTACTATAGGTATCAGTGTGTTGCGGAAAGCATGATGATTGATGACACGCTTCTCCGACAATCCCTTCGCCCTCGCCGTGCGGATGTAATCCGAATTCAGCACCTCCAGCATGTTGGTACGGACATAGCGCATCAATCCTCCGATGCTGACCACTGTTACGGTGATCACAGGCAGGATCATATGTTTTGCTATATCCAGAAGCTGTTGAAACTCAGTCATGGACTGGTGCATTCTGCTCACAGTACCGCTGAGATCCAGCCATCCAAGCTTTATGGAGAAAATATATTTTAATATGGTGGCGAAAAAGAAACTGGGCAGGGAAATACCGATCAGCGCTATGACCGTCACCGAATAATCCGTAAAGGAATACTGCTTTCTGGCAGCCGCGATACCTAAAGGTATGGCGATCAGCATCTCCAGCATGAATGAAGCCAGTCCCAGCGCAAAAGAATACCAGATCACATCTTTGAACTTGTCCAGAATGGGTTGATTCCAAAACCAGGAATCGCCAAAATCGAGCCGGACGGCCCGGGAGAGCCACCTGAAATATCCCGGCAGCACTCCCACGTCCAATCCGTACTGTGCATTAAGCTGTGTCACCCACTCCTGGTAGCTCTTGGCTCCGGGCCTTGTAGCCAAAGCCCTCGCCTGATTTTCCACGTAGGAAGTGGGCATACAGCGCATAATAGTGTAAATGATCAGTGATACAAAGAACAGCAGTACCACTGATATAAGTAGTCTTTTCAGTACAAATTTCTTCATATTGTCTTTATCTCATCTTCATTTTTTCGATTTCCATAGCCCAACCGTAGAAGGTCGTGATGTCCTTAGTGATAGTGTCTGTATTGATACGCTCTGCCGAGAAGAGTACGCAATCCTGACGCTGATATACCGGAATCTCCACTGCGTAATCCACGATATAGTCAAGGCACTCTTTGTAGATTGCCTTACGAACCTTCTGATCTGTGGTGCTCCTTGCTTCTACGATCATCTCGTCAAGCTCGGGCTGGTTGATGCGGTACATATAAGCACTGCCGCCTTCGGTATGATAAACCTGGAACATATCGGGATCTATGGTAGCCTGCCAAGCTGCGCACCAGATCTCTGCAGTACCGCCCTCTGTGCTGCTCCACAGGATTGAAGAATCCGAAAGGTCATTTATCTTAAGCTCAAAACCGATGGACTTCATTGCCTCTGAAGCCTGTGTCAGTATACCGAATGAAGGATGATCGCCCTGACCTGCTCCTCCGATGAGGATCTCATATGTGAGCTTTGCTCCCTCCGGAGCAGCTGTTACTTTTCCGTCTTTTACAGTGTAGCCTGCCGCCTCTAAGAAACCAAGCGCAGCATCAAGTGCAGCCTTATATTTGTCATCTTCACTCATGCCGTCCGTGAAGATCGGATTGCCGTCAACATCCACAGAGAAAGCTATGGCATAATCCGGATCAGAGGGCTGCGGAGCTGCCCAGCTCGTGTTGGAGATCGGATAATTGATAACGGATGCCGCATCGCCATAGTATGAATCGATGTTCACATCACGATATACCGCCAGAACAGTGGCGATGGCCTTACGAAGATTCTTGGATGCCTCGCTGGAAGGATCGCCTGCGACGCATACGTTCTCGGAATTCATACCGATATAACCGTAACCCAGTACATCCACCAGGCTGGTGACAATCTTGTCGCCGGAGAGCTCATTATTGCTGTTCTCACCCCTTACAACATCAAGACGTTCCTTTGAAGCCGAAGGATCGGAGATATCCAGTGTACCCTGTGCCACACCGGGCTCTTTGTCGGGATCAAGGGTGACTCTGAACTGAAGCTCCTTGATATTGGGAGCGCCCTTCCAATAATTCTCATTGGCTTTCATATATACCGTCTTGGCTTCATATTTGTCGAAAACATAGGGACCTGCGCCCAGAGGCTTTGTGATCTTTTCACGGATCCCGGAAAGGTCGCCCTTTGTGAAACCAAAACTGTTATTGTCATAATCATACAGCGACTTATCGCCGTAGTAGTGGAGTGGGAGCACATAGCCTCCAATCTGGTAGATCGCTGTGGCATCAACCTGATCAAGGGTAACAGTAAAGCTGTAATCACCGGTCTTTACAATACCTTCGATGTTGGGTGCGCTCTCTCCTGTCTCAATAGCGTTCTTGTAAACGTCCGGCAGGAAATCCGTGATGGGAGCATCTGCCTGCTCTGTCTCGGAAAGTGTCACCACATCCCCGTCATAAGCCGCGTACAGCTCATTCCAGAAATCCACCTCATTGGGTTCATCATCACCCTCCAGAGTATAGGTCTTGCCTGAACCCGTAGTGATGCTGCCGTCGTCATTGGCCTTGGCAAAGCCCCAGTTCAACATGCCGTTGGCGATCACATGAGTATCAAAATGCTCATCACCTGTCACATATCCTTCCGCTATGCAGTAATTGGCAATACTCTTGGCAAACTGCTCGCCTGCTGCCGGAAGATCTTTCTCCCAGAAATCCTTCTGCTGCTGCTCGGTAAAGAAAGTGAAATCAGTATTATCACTGCCAGCCTTGAGCAACAGATTGAAGAGTGTATCGCTTCCGTTACGATAAGCTTCCATGCCCTTTATCGGAAGCGAATACAGAGAGGCAGCTCCATCATATGACGGATCACTCTCAACATAGTATGTGAAGATTACATCATCCGCTGTGAGAGGCTCTCCGTCAGAGAACTTCACATCTTCACGAAGTTTGAATGTATAATCCACCGTACCGTCCGCATTCTCGGTCACATCACAATCCGAGATGCCGTAATATGTATAGTCTGTTCCGTTGTAATTGCGGGTTTCACCTTCAATACCGTGGTAGATCACATCGCCGACACGGTCGTTTGCTATAAGGCTTACGGTAGTCATGTCCGCAACCTGCTGATCCGGTACACTGGCCGCAAATACAGAGCAGAACTTCTCAGAAAACTCATCACTGGCTACTACCAGCGGAACATCCGAACCCGTATCGCTCACATCCGCTGCACTGTCGCCGGAACCATCACTCACGTCCGTACCCTGATCCGTCGTCGCCTTTCCCTCTGATGTGTCCGCATCCTGCGGCGCAGTCGTTCCGGCATCGGGAGTCTTCCCGCATGCGCCTAACGCCAGCGCTGCCGTCAACAGCACAGCCATAAATCTCTTTTTCTTCATGATCATCATGCCTCCTGTCTTAGTGTTAATCATAATATTCCTATATTACCACAATTCTGTGTTACGTACAACTCAAAAACATCTCTCTTTTCTGGCTTTTTTGCACTGCTCAACATTGCCGCAGCGGTAGCAGAGTTCGTTTTCGCATATGCCGTCGTTGTCATAGAAGGACCGTATATTCGCAAGGGTGGCTTCAGCAATGTTATTCAAAGCTTCCACCGTCAGAAACGCCTGATGAGATGTCACTATAACATTGGGCATTGAGATGAGCCTTGACAGAAGCTCGTCATTCAATATGTGACCCGACCTGTCCTCAAAGAATATATCCGCTTCCTCCTCATAGACGTCAAGGCAGGCTGCGCCAACCTTTCTGGCCTTGATACCGTCAAGCAATGCCTCTGCGTCTATGAGAGCGCCTCTGGAGGTGTTTATGATCACAACTCCCTTCTTCATCCTGTCGATGGCTTTGCCGTCGATCATGTGCTTTGTATCCTCTGTGAGAGGACAGTGAAGGGATATGATATCGCTCTTTTCAAACAGCTCATCCAAAGCGACATATTCGATACCGCTGTCCGCTGCCGGGAATCTGTCATAGGCGATGACATTCATGCCGAATCCGTGGCATATATCGATGAAGATCCTGCCGATCTTACCGGTACCCACTATGCCCACTGTCTTGCCGTGGAGGTCAAACCCTGCAAGTCCGTTCAGTGAGAAATTGAAATCCCTGGTTCTGTTGTATGCCTTATGAATACGCCTTATGGACGTGAGCAGCAGAGCCGCGGCATGCTCCGCCACAGCGTAGGGCGAGTATGCCGGCACATGGACCACATGGATTTTTCCATAGGCATGCTCCAGATCAACGTTATTGTATCCCGCACATCTCAAGGCTATCATCCTGATGCCGTATTCGTACAATTTGTCTATCACTGCAGCATTCACATTGTCATTCACAAAGACACAGACCACATCGCACCCCTTGGCAAGCTCGGCCGTATCTTCCGTAAGCTTTGTCTCCAGATACTTGATACTGATATCACCCTGTCCCGCAGCCTTTTCAAAAGATGCCCTGTCGTATTCCTTTGTGTCAAAAAAAGCCACTTTCAACATTTGCGATCCCTCCTTGAAAAAATATAAAGCACCATCTCCCGGCGGTATTATAACAAACCGCTGATCAGTAATCTCAAACAGATCTATTATATCCGATTACGAGCAAAAAATCCACTTTTATAAGATGATTGAAAAAATAAAAACCCGGGATATCCCGGGTAAAATCATCATGATTTCAGCGTCAATCGCTGCCTAACAGTTTGTACAGCAACCTGTACAACTCCTTAGCCTCTTTCTCATTTAAGGGCGTGCTGCCTGTGGACATCTGTGCAGGGATATCCTTGCACTTTTCCTTTAATGCCTCCCCCTCCGGGGTCAACGCAATAATGGTAATGCGCTCGTCCTCAGACGATCTGCGGCGTGTGACAAAGCCCGCTTTTTCAAGCCTCTTCAAGAGAGGTGTCAGCGTTCCCGCGTCAAGATGCAGCAGCTCACCCAGCTGTCCGACGTTGACGCTCTCATTCTCCCACAGCACCATCATCACTATGTACTGGGTATAGGTAAGCCCCAGTGGCTTAAGGAAGGGAGTGTAGCTTCCGACTATCTTTCTCCCGCACGCATACAGCGGAAAACACAATTGATTTTTTAATAATAACTGCTTATATTCCTGTGCCATTTCATTACCTCGCAAAATACATTGTTTTGCTATATTATATTTTGTGCAAGATATCCTGTCAAGCCATATTTTTATCCGTATCCCTGTGTGGCATTCTTCATAGATGGCTTAATCTATTTCAGAAATTCAGTGTGCAGCCGCTGATATTCTTGCCTGCATATACACCGCTGTCTGCCAGTTTATAAAGGTCCTCGAAGGAGTGCTTATCGCCCTCTTTGAAGAACGCAGCACCGGCGCTTACGCAGATCTGTCTGCCGTCAAGCTCCGGGATGTCTATCCTGGAGATTTCATTAAAGAAACGCTCCATCAGCTCCTTAGCTATCCCTTCATCCATCAGATCCATAATATACAGGGCGTACTCATCCCCGCCCAGACGGAAGATGATATCCTCATCGCGGAAAACATGTTTTAATGCATCTGCGATCCCGCGGATCACCTTGTCGCCTACGTTATGGCCATAGTTATCATTGATATCCTTAAACTTGTCGACATCCAGGATGCAGAGCATTCCCTTCCGGCCGTTTGCCATGGCTTCGATAACCTTTTGCTCACCGGTGCCACGATTTAAGATGCCTGTCATTATATCGGTGGTGGCCAGGATCTCAAGATCCTGCCGCTCCTTTGCCGAGGCCACGATATCGTCAACGTTCTTAAAACCTGCCAGCATATCGCTGCCGGGGATATTGGCGTTGATCAGGATATACGTGAACTGGTAATAATGTACCTCGCCGTTGTCCATAACACGGTAACTGGAAACATATTCAGGATTATCGGCCAGCTTGCTGTTGACCGTCTTAAGGGAGATGGCGTCATACATCCACTCCTGATCCTCGGAATAAACACGGTCCTTCACGTACTGTTTATAGAGTACATCGTAGGGGTAGATCTTTTCGCCCGCGCCCTCCATACCTTTTGTAACATAGCCGTCGAGCTTAAGGATCACTACATCACCCGTTTTGGGGTTGATCTTGAATATATTGTAGTAATCGCGGCTTAAGGTCTCCACGATATCCAACTGTTCTCTCAAATAACGCTTATCGGAAATGTGCTTGCGAATGGACTTGTCAATATCCCTGAAAGCCAGGATGAAGTTCTCCGTTTCGCCCGGCTGTCCGGCCAGCGCGAAAGCCATCTGGTGATAGGACATATTTCCATCATCTGCCAGGCGCATATAATCAAGGGTAAACAGTTCCCCGTCTTTGATCCGTGAGAACACGACATCCAGTTTAACATCCCTCTGGACGCTCTCTATGCTGTTAACCACGCAACGGTCTACATATTCTTCAATAAAACGATCGTAATTGTTAAATCTGAATCCCAGCTCGACAGCATAATGATTGGTGTTTTCACCGGTAGAGCGGTACAGATACATTTTCTTTGTATTAGCGTTGATGACCCAGATCGTATGGTATTCCTTACCGATCCCGGTAATGATACCGGTCAGACGCCGTATACGCGAATTAAAATCCTCGATCAGTTCGTGCTGATCCTCCGGATAGTTCGCCGGGTCGATCAATTCGTTTTCCCTGATGACTAAATCTGATTGCATATGCCCCTCCTGCAAGCTAACTCTGACTTGACCAAGTCAGTACACCGAAAATTTTACATCAATTTCCGCAAAGTGACAATACCCCATTAAAAAATGATGGCGCAGAGGAGGCTTCTACCATGTTTCTATAATCCTTAATTGTCCCCATGTTTTACCATCCTGTCAGTTTTTTTCAAGCAGCTGTTCCTTTCCAGATCATCGGCTTAAGGTACATATAAATCTGATAGAGTGCAACCTCTTCATCCGGCTTTTTATCTGTTTTCTGTTCAAACTTCCAATCCGTTTCCAGTTTGAGCGTAGCATCATCATCCAAAAAAATTGTCTTACCGGGCACAATACTGATTTTCATCCTCATTCTATGATAATTTCTTACGGTAATACCGCTTTGCATTCTTCTTATATAGTTCTCAATAGAAATATCATAAATGTCTTCAATTCTTATTGTTTTTCTATAGAACATTCCCTTTATCCGTATCGTCTTATCGTCAATGATGATCGAAAGCCCAGTGGCGCGATTCAAAAGATACAGAGGCCATATTACGATGTTCCACAACACAGCGAGCGTAAAAAGTGCTTCCTTACTCCGAAACAAAATAAAGCATGTGATAAACAGCACCAGAGAGATAATCCCTGCCACACACATAAATAAAAGACCTTCATGTTTGATTATATATTTCATAGCGTCACCTCTCATATTATATGTATCGGCACGATTGCATTTCAATCGTGTCATATCGGTCGGTGTGATCATTTATCATGACTTCGTCATGATCACACCTCCCTCAGGCTTTATCTTGCAGATTTTCCCTGATCACTCTCCATGCATCTGTCAGCTTTTCCAAAGTCCATGCCGCATTTGCAGGGCTTGTAGACGGAAGACAATACGCCTGTCGTCCGCTCACTTCTTTAGTATATCTGTTGTAATACTTTTCTGCGGTCCTTCCGTTTACAAATATCGCCCTTATATCTGCCGTATCAAGAATCAATGAAAGGTCATTAGCAACCACGTCTTTGATCGTAGAGTCCGCAGAGCCTTCGATCTCACAGGCACCAATAACATCCCACATCGCTATGTGATTTTGTTTTAAAAAGTCTTTTTTCTCGGTTATGGTTATCGGCACATCCTGGTCGAATACTGCCGCTATCACTTTCCAAAAGCGGTTCTGCGGATGCCCATAAAAAAACTTCTGCTCCCTGGACTTTACCGATGGAAAACTCCCCAGGATCAGTATCTTTGAATTTTCATCATAAAACGGCGGTATCGGATGTTGTATCAATTATTTATACCTACCTTCAATTATTGCTCTTACTTGTTGTAGGAAGCATTTGCCGTATAGATATTATCAAGGATAACTCCCTCAGCATATTCTTCAAGTGCTGCCTTATCATTTACCTCCTCTGCAAAACCATACTTTCCCTGATCATGAACAGGATCCCATTCACATAAGAAAGCCAGATCCATTTCGTCCACTAAAGTGGCACCATCTATACTTTCATCCCCGTTAGCTTCTTCTTGAATAATACCGTTCTTAAGCAAACGCGACTCAAGTGTAGTACCGACTATGCGTTCAACTATCTTCACGTCAAGCTCATATTCCGGTCCCAGCTTTTCCATCAGGGAACGGTTTACATATGCGACCATTGCTTCCTTTGTATGTGTTGCTTTCTCCCTGACAGTTTCAATAGACGCATCCCCACTGTCTTCCATCGTGCACTTATAAGGGATCTTATATTGTTTCAGCATTTCTCCAAATCCCGTATAGAATGACACGAGAGCCGGATCATGCACCTTGATCGTTTTACTATTTTTCATGTAAAATAAAACACTATCTCCCGCAGGTAACTCAATTCTCTCGATCTTCTTATACGGAATCTTTATTTTCTTTCCGAAAAACAGCTTGAACAGAGGATCAATTACAATCTGATCCTCTTCAAATCTTACACGGCTCATTTCTTCTCTTCCTTACGAACACACTCTTCCATCGCCTCATTTACTTCTTCATCCCAGACCGTTCTCTCCGGTCCGAGGGTTCCGTACATGGTATTCTCATAGGAATAGCTCATATTCCCGGTCTTGATCAGACGTTCATTTTCAACATCATCGCCAAATGATCCCAGCCTGTCATATATTTCCTTCGTGATCTCATAATTGTATTCTTCACGCCCTTCCCGGCTGGTATACATGATCTCTGCAAAGTATCTGTTTGTATCGGGATCATAGTAAGCCGTCCAGTTGTTCCCTTTCTTTTTCGTTTTCATCAGGTATCTCCCTTCTTTTTTCATAAATGCCTACAGGTGATCATTTACCGTATTCTAAAACCTCTTTCAATTCAGAATAGTCAATATCGGCATGCTTTTCTGTCGCTATGTCCAGAACAGCCTTTCCAAGCTCCTTGTACAGAGTACTGTATTCTCCCAGAACCCCCAGATGTTTTTTTACGGTACCCGTATCATTTCTCTCGATGGGACCGGTCAGCGAATCTACAACTCCTGCCCTGAATGCGTTGTCCACATTGTTTTTTACAAGATGTTCCAGAAGACTGTAGGCTTCATCTTCGGCAAAACCGCAGAGCTTAAGATTGTCCACGCATACCTTTATGAGCCCCAGTACATCATTGCTGGCCATGGCGCATGCAGCATGGTATCTAACCTTCGAGGCTGCATCGATGGAAGCGGTTCTGTTGTCAAGGTCTGACAGAACAGTCTTCCAAAGATTTACTGCCTTCTCACTTCCTTCCAAAGTGAAAAACGCTGTATTCAACCCCTCCCAGCATGTAAATCTGTCCGCAAAAGCGTAGACAGGGTGAACCGAGATCCCATGGATATTCGCTTTCTCAGCTCCACTGAAGATTTCCGACGACAGTGCTCCGCTCAGATGACCTACCGTCATCTCTCTGTCGTCAGGTATCAGGGGCTTAAGCTGTTCCCATACACCTGCTATCTCACCGTCGGGAGTGGCGATCAGTATAGTATCGCTCTCCCGGACCATCTCATCAATGTCAGCGTAAGCCCTGCTGTCTGTAAAATCTGCGCCTTCCCGGGCACTCTCAAAAGTTCTGCTGAAAAACCCTGTCAGTGAAACATCTTCGCTCTGTCTCAGGTATCTTCCCATGGAAACACCTGCTTTTCCTGCTCCTATTATGCCTAATCTCATGATGATAACGCTCCCTGATCTTTAGTATGTGATCATCCCGTAATTTGTAACCAAAGGTTTACCCGGACATGCGTCAAACGCAGAGATGACCGAGTTGTCCACCATGCCATAGATCACCGCTGTCTTAAGCGAATTGCAGCCAGCAAATGTATCCTGCGACACCGCAAATACCATTCCGTATATGACTGCCTGAGACAGCGAAGAACAATCGGCAAATGCCTTCTGTTCCACAGAGTTCACTATACCGCTTACAGTCAATGAGGAAAGTTTTGTGCATCCCGAAAATGCCCCCGCTCCTATGGTGACCGTACCGTTTATGCTAACTGATGTAATGGATGTGTTTCCTTTAAACGCTCCATCTCCTATTCGGCTCACCGGATATCCTCCGAGAGTGATTGGAATATCTATGTTGCCGCCGGAACCGCTGTATCCTGTGATCACTGCGTTATATGATGAAGTCACCCTGTAACTGTAGCTTCCTTCTGTCTGCTCACCGCCCGGTGCGGGAGTTACGGGAGTATTCCCACCGTTGCCGGTGTTTCCGTTATTTCCCTCATTTCCTCCATTGCCGGTATTACCGTCATTACCACCGTTTCCGGTGTTATCTCCGTTACCTGTATTGCCTTCATTACCACCGTTACCGGTGTTATCTTCGTTTCCTTCATCCGGACCCTCAGTCGATTCACCGATGAGATTTCTCATGTCCGGTATCCCGTATCCGTAGTAGATATCCCAACCGGCAGTTCCGATATCCACAGCTGCGTTTTTTATCTTGCTTTCGATAGTGGCGGGAGTTGCCGACGGATACTTTATGGTGAGCATTGCGGCAAGTGCTGCCACATGTGGCGATGCCATGGATGTACCGCTCAGCGATGCGTAGCTGCCGTTTGGAATGGTACTCATTATGTCCACTCCGGGCGCCGCAACATCCACGCTGTTACCGTAATTTGAAAAATATGCTTTGTTGTAGTAGGAATCGACAGCCGATACCACCACGGCCCCTTTGATATGTGCCGGGCAAAAATATGCCGTATCCGTATTATTATTGCCTGCTGCCGCCACCACGGTCACGCCGCGATCCAGGGCATATTGTACATAGCTGTCAATGTAGTCGCTGTGACCTCCGCCAAGACTCATGTTTATGACAGACGCCCCATTATCTACTGCGTATCGTATGCCGAGAGCTATGGAAGAATGGTATCCGTTTCCCGCTGCGTCCAGCACCCTCACCGGCATGATCTTAACATCAAGACCGGGAGTACAATCCACGATGGTACCTGCAACGTGTGTTCCATGATAATGCTCGTCGGATGCATCCCTGTCGTTTGCCACAAAATCGTAGCCTGTCACAAGCCTGCCATCCATAAAGGATGTTTCCGTGACACCGGTATCTATGACTGCGACGATGGCACTGCCACTTCCGAGATACCCGGCGTATTCGTCAACACCCATCACCGATGCTCCCCATGTCAGATGCTGATCATCATAATATCCGTTCCCTGTCAGCGAAACATTCTGCAGCAGAATATCCTTATCTGAAGTAATATCCTCCGAGACACCTATGTACGAATCTGCCTCAACCCAGTCTACTGAGCTTAAACTCCTGATCTTCTCATAGGCATTCTCAGCCTGTGTCGATGTCTTAAACTGCAGGATAGTGATATTGTCATCACTCTCCAGAACAGCCTCCGGTGAGTACGCATCGAAACTCACCCCGGAATCCGAAGTCTTCACTATGAGCCTTGCGGTATAGAACTCATTTACATCTTCAACCGCCTTGCCGCTGTCAATAGGGTGCTCGCTTATCAGAACGGAAAGCTCCTTTGCAAATTCCATAAAATCTTTGCTTTCCGTAACAGCCGGCTTCTTTACCTTTATGATACAACTGTATTTCTTACGTCCAACCTTTGCCGTTACTTTCCCTTTACCGGCTTTGACAGCTTTCACTACAGTATTCTTCTTTGACTTATCCTTGATCTTTAAGACACCGTTTTTGGTGACGCTCCACACGACCTTTTTGGAACCGGTGCCTGTTATCTTCACCCTGACGGTCTTCCCGACTTCCACTGTCTTATTCGCTGCCGTGATCTTTATGCGTGTTTTAGCCTCCACAGGCATGTTCATAGTTCCGAACACACTCATAAATATCATCAGCCATACGAGGGCGATCCCATATACTCTTTTCATACTGTCACCTCATATTATATGTATTGGCACGATTGCTTTGCAATCTTGCCATATCGGTTACAAAGAATTCATGATCCGTATGACTCTTTATCACATGGATCCTGTTGTGCATATTTCCCCTTTAGACTCCGGATCGTCCATGATCACTTCACCGACGGACTTAACCCTGATCTCTCCGCTGCGGGGATTTTTGATGCTGATCACATCGGATGTGATATCAGCATCAACCTCAGATTTCTCGAAAGCCAGATCGCAATCTGTCATAGTGCAGTTTATGAGTTTTAATCCCTTGCAGTAACACAGGGGCTGCGTACCGATGATCGCACAGTTCTCAAAGGTCACATTCTCGCAATACCAGGCGAGGTATTCACCTTTCACGACGCTGTCCTTTACCACCACATTGCGCGCATGCCAGAAGGCATCCTTGGTATCAAAATCACAATTCGTAAAAACAGAGTCCTCGATATACTGAAAAGAATATTTTCCCTTAAGCTTCACCCGCTCAAATGTCAGGTGATCCGAACGCATCATGAAGTATTCGCTCTGTGCGACTGTATCTCTCATCCTGACAGTCCGGACCGACCATCCGAACTCCGGGGAGATGATGTCGCAATCGGCAATACTCACATCAGAACACTCCCTAAGGGCTTTTATGCCGTGCATCGCAGTTCCGCTTATCTCGACATTATCACAATACCAGAGCGCGGCACGGCAATTTTCAGTCATCTCGCTGCCACTTATCCTCAACCTCTTATTATGCCAGAAAGGATATCTCAGATTAAAATAGCAATCTCTCGCAGTGATATCCCTGCACTCCTTAAACGCACTCTCTCCGTCCGCAGGTCCGTCAAAACGGCATTCCGCAACCAGCAGATCACTGCTTCCGTAAAGTGCTCTTTCCTCATCAAATGTGCGGTCTTTTATCGTCTGCATATTATGTGTATCCTTCCCTTTTAGCTCTAAAGTTATTTGCTCTATTGAAGCCTTTAAAAAAGGCTGCAGGCCCTGTTATCGGACTGCAGCCTTTCATGTCTAATCTCTCAGAACGTGTATGTCCGTCAATATACACTGATCTCCCGTAAGGGCAGCATACAGGTCATTAACATTATCGCGAACTGTAACGACGCTGCGAAGAGCCAGACCCATATTCTCGGTCTCGATGATGATACTGTTTTTCTCCCTGCTTATCGTCACAGTACAATCGATACCCTGCCGGTTCCTTTCCTTCCACTCTTCCCATCCCACAAATTCATCTTTTCTCACAACCTGAACTTCGCTCTCAAGACGGTCATCATGTTCCCAGCTCTCTCCATCCATCCTCAGTATGAACAGGTCTCTTACATTTGCGTTTTTCAGGCTTCCGTCCGCTGAAGCAAAAATATTCACATAAGGACAGTGCCATACAAGTCTCGCAGTCGGATAACTCCTGGAATGGAATTTGAATGTAAATCCGTTTTTGATGGGAACTCCTTCCGAAACAGCTCCCCGCGGACCGTCCACCTGGACATTTGGAATATCACCCACCGGGCAGTCTTTTATGTAGCTGATCTCTTCTGCAATGCGCGGGATCTCATCGGTACCAGCATCTGCTGCATTCGAATCCACCCTTATGTTGTGTATCTCACAATTCTCACCGGTTATGGAAATATAAGCATATCTTGCGGTATCAGGCAACGCCAGTATAACCTCGAATGCTTTCTTTTCCGCGGTGACACGCACCAGAACATGATCTTTATTCCTGAAGGTTTCGATGACATACAGCTGCCCCGGCTCATGCATACCGGAATTTGTCCTGCTGGTCTGTTCGATATTCCTCACATCGGACTTTCTCACACCGCCTTCAGTGAGTTTTCCGTCCATACGGATCTTTGCATATTCCAGATACATGATCTTTTTATTGTCTTCCTCTCCCGGATGGACTCTGGTATCCAGCGAATCGTACACTATAAGCGTAGGCAGGCTCTTATCTTCCGGAACTGCCGAATCAGGCTGGCTGCAGAGACTGATCCTCGTCTTTTTGCCCGTTATCACGATACCGTCGGTGTGACCTTCATATATGGAATCACAGCGAAGACCGCTGACAGAGGTAACATTTATACCTGTTGCACTCTCCTGCATTTTGTAATCCGTATCCTGATCCAGCATGCTCACCATGATCTTGGCAAACTTCGGATCAAACTGAGTTCCGCTGCCTTTTACAAGCTCCTCCCTCACGATGTGCTGCGGAATAGCATTACGGTAACTTCTGTTGGACGTCATGGCATCATATGCATCCGCAACGGCTATTATCCTGGCGATCTCGGGGATATTCTCCCCCTTCTTTCCCTCGGGATAGCCTGTTCCGTTGTATTTTTCATGGTGATATTTTGCGCCGGTGGAAAGCCAGGGCGACTGCTTGATGCTGGACAGAATCTGACCGCCCACAACCGGATGCTGTTTTATCTGTTCGAACTCTTCATCCGTCAGCTTTCCGTTTTTTGCCAGTATCTCCATGGGAACACCGATCTTACCGACATCATGCAGGAGTGCGGCAAATGACACCTTATCACACTCCTCGACGGATTTGCCTGCTGCCTCGGCGATAGCCCGTGAATATTTCGCAACTCTTCGGGAATGACCGTTAGTGTACTTATCCTTCGCATCTATGGCGTTTGCCAAAGCCTCACATGTCTGTGCAAACTGATCGTGCTCCTCTTTTTGTTTTTTCTCAAGCTTCTGCATCTTGGTATTGATGTAGAGCTTCACAACGAGTGCCAGTAAAGATATCCCCAACACACCTATCAGAAGGTAGAACCAGGTTCTCTCATAAAAGGCCTTTTCTTTTACTATCTTGACCAGTACATCTTTATTGCCCCTGCCCAGTGAATCCTTGAGCTGCATTTCAAAATAATAGGTTCCGCCGCGCAGATTGGTGTAGACCACCGGCATCAGATCATTGCGGTTCACAGTAGTAACCTCGCTGTCAAAACCCTCCAGCCTGTAGCTGACCTTGGGATCGCTCAGGGAGTAATTGTATACGAAGCCGGAAACCGTAAGCTTATGCGTGGTAGAAGGTATTGTAATGGTGCCGGATTCATCCGGATATATCACTACTCCGTCCGCATCGACATAAGGAACCACAGCCTTCAGCTCATTTACATCATCAAACGGCTCATCTATGTTGACCTTGCAGATACCGGTGCTGCCTGCTATGTAGAGATCACCGTCATCAGTCAGCTCACTGTAAGAATTCGCTGTGGTGATGCAGGACAGACCGCTGGCTATGCCAAAAAATACCGGGTTGATCTCGCCGTTTGCCACAAGCTCTTCCTTTGGTGTCACATAAATGCCGTTACTGCTGAGTATCCACACATCACTATTATCAGACTCGTACAGATCGAAGTTGTTGGGATACGGGAACTTATGCACCGTTGTCACCTGATAATCAGGAGTCATATATGCCACGGCACTACTGGTCACAACCCAGATCAGCTCATGAGCTTTATCCCACTTCAGTCGCATCACGATATCCGAAGGAAGTCCTTCCTCAACATTGATGGTCTTTTTGAGACCGTTATCATCTAAGATGTAAATACCGCCTCCGTTGCTTCCCAGTATGATGTCGCCGTCCACACCCTCTGTCACCGTAAGGCTCTCGGTGTTATCGATACCGTCCTCTTTTCCGTAGGAACGGATGACCAAATCGTCCTTTATAACACTGACTCCGCCTGTGAGGGCAACCAGAAATCTTCCGTCACTGCACTCCGAAACGCAGCGTATACTGTCGGAATACAGCCCCTCTTCCTCAGCGAAGACCTTCACATCACCGTGATCATAGCGCACCAGTCCCATGGAACGCCATGTGGATATCCACAGTCTGTCTTTGCTGTCCCTCACAATGGAGCGGATACGGGTGCCCTCCATCATAGTGATCAGATCGTCATACTCCAGACTGACACCGGATGCAGTCACTGCGCTCTTTAACGGCATAGCCGATACAGGTCCTTTTTCATCAAACACGAGAAGGCCGGTGTCCGTAGCTCCGAAAAGCTTTCCGTCCACCATACAGGTAGCATTCACAACCGCCGGATCCAGCTTGTAACGGGCAAAAAGATCGGTAAACTGGTTTGGAACGATCTTCATAACACCCTGTCGCGTTGATGTAAACCAAAGATTTCCCAGATAGTCGGTCATCACATGACCTACGTTATTATTTACAGGAACATTTTCCAGGAGACTGAAGCTTCCGTTTTTCAGGACGCCTATGCCGTTTCCCGCACAGATCCAGATCCTTCCGTCAATGTATTCCATGCTCTTGATATATTTCAGCGGATCGATATCTATCTTTTCCAGAACTTCGAAACCGTTATTAAGATCCACATGATAAAAACAGAAATCCACTGCTTCATGATATATCATACCCGGATTCAACGGATCGGGAAAAATAGTCCCGACGCCTCCCAGGGGATTTTCTTCAATAGATATATAGTTGCTCAGCTTTCCGTCCCTGATGACTACCACATCACCCAGATCCGTGGCTCCGTAGATGGCGCCGTCATTTCCGCTGCGGATATCTCTCATATCAGCCTCGGCTATATCGGGATCATCTATGGATGTGAGATTATACTGTGGATCGATCATAGCCACACCGCAGGCTGTAGCTATATAGATATTGCCGTTCGTATCCTCAGCGATGGCTCTGGTGTGAGCGGATTTCATACCGTCCAGCTTACTCCATCTGCGCAGCTTTCCCTTTTCCATGACCGCAACACCGTTGTCATTGGTACCGATCCAAAGCCTGTCCCTGCTGTCAACGTAGAGGCATTTTATACTGGTGAGACCCTCTGTGGAATCCATACGCTCGAAAATATTACCATCGTAGCGTATCAATCCGGCGTAACTGCCGATCCATATAAAACCATCCTCCGTCTCAGTGATGGCGTTCGCCTCAGAAGTTGGCAATCCGTTGGTGTTATCATACAAAACTGCGGAATATCCCTCGTATCTGCCTATCGGATCTACGGATATCTCCCTGTTGATGTTTCCGCCGGCATTAAGGTATACCGTCTCATCCTGTGCATAGCAGAGGCTGCAATCGAAAAACACCCCCATGAAAAGCAAAACTGCCGGGAGAGCAGCGCACATCAGTATGTCTTTAATCTTCAATATAAATTTATCGCCCAACTTTAGTTACCTCCAAGATCTTGCTGTATCTGTCCAGCCAATAATACCGCAAAACACTGTTTTTGTCCACAAGTCAGGTTCTTTCTTTTTGCAGCACATCGGCAAGGGCAGCAGGGCATACGGCTTTCACATACGTTCCCTTCTCCTCGTAGCGTTCCTCCAGCACTTCGCCTTCCCTGTGTATACGGCTCAACAGATTACCGTCCGTGTACGGCACGAGAACCTCTACGGTTCTGCTGCCGGACCTGAATATATCCGACAGAGCGTCCAGAAGCTCCTCTATTCCGTATCCGGTCTTTGCGGAAACATAATAAAAATCCCTGAAAGGCCGGTTTTCCGCCACTGTCCCCTCCTCACGAAGGTCGGCCTTATTGTATATCAGGATACGCGGGATCCCCGCTACATCCAGATCTTTCAGCGTATCCTCCGTAACCTTTTTATGCATTGCATGATGTGGATCCGACGAGTCCATGACCATCAAGATGACATCCGCGTACTTAACCTCAGCAAGTGTTGACCTGAAAGCCTTTATAAGGTCGTGGGGAATATTGTCTATGAAACCTACCGTGTCCGATAAAAGAAAAGGCTTCCGTCCCGGAATATCTATCTTTCGCACCGATGTATCCAGTGTCGCAAAGAGCATGTTTTTCTCAAATACTCTCTTCTCCTCCGTGTTCCCGGATGAGGGATCGCTCATCTCCAGAAGCTTATTCATAAGGGAGGATTTGCCTGCATTGGTGTAACCCACCAGCGCCACATGGGGATATCCGTCCCTTCTCCTGCCGCTGCGCTGGACATCCCGGGTCTTCTCTATCTGCTTCAGCTCTTTTTTGAGCTCGGTGATACGGTGTGATATCTGACGGCGGTCAAGCTCTATCTGTTTTTCTCCTATACCTTTGTTGGCGCGGCTCCCGCCTCCGCCGCTCTGCCGTCCGAGATGGGTCCACATACCTGTCAGTCGCGGCAGCATAAACTGAAGATAAGCCGTCTCGACCTGAAGTCTCGCCTCCCTGGTCCTGGCTCTTCTTGAGAATATCTCCAGGATAAGATTGGTACGATCCCAAACCGGCACTCCTATGATCTTCTGGAGGTTCTTCATCTGGGCAGGGGACAGATTCCCCAGGCAGACAACGTGCTCCGCCTCCATCCCCTTCACCATCTGACCAAGTTCCTCCGCCTTACCGGAACCGAGCCAAGTAGCATTATCCGGATGGGAAAGAGTCTGAGTGACCGTACCCACCACATCGAGATCACATGCTTCGCAGAGGCTTTCAAGCTCCTTCATGGCGCTTTTGAATTCTTCTTCGCTCTCATCGGTGCGAAGTCCCGCCATCATCACCGGTATCAATTCTTCTATGTTTTCTGTCACTGAGTTCATATACTGCAATCTCCACGATTCTTATAAATTTTTCTGTACCTATCTGTTTTATGATTCCAGGGTCAAAAACCTGACTGCGCGGTGAGCTTATCTTTTGACCCTCAAAACATTTTATCAACTAACAACTGTTAAATGCAAGTAATAAAAAACCCGCTTTGTACTTTCACCAAAGCAGGTTTTAGATAATCTGTATTTACATTACAAATCCGGATGCTCACCGGACCATCCGCATTCCGGAAGGCATGACAGCATTGACATATCATCCTCCGAGATCCTGAAATCAAAAACATCAAGATTCTGCTTCATGCGCTCTGTAGCCGATGCCTTGGGTATCACGGCAATCCCGCGCTGTAAAAGATATCTTAACAGCAGCTGTGCACTGCTCTTTTCATACTTTGAAGCCATCCCGACCACCAGGGG